>Ga0116185_1002365_pt1 | contig 17588 bp, 16 predicted proteins | sample AD_JPNNA7_MetaG_FD_89754 | JGI IMG/M metagenome (GOLD analysis project Ga0116185, IMG submission 89754) | Active sludge microbial communities of municipal wastewater-treating anaerobic digesters from Japan - AD_JPNNA7_MetaG | ecosystem: Engineered > Bioreactor > Anaerobic > Digestate | place... | reverse complement strand
TTAACGGATAAATCGTTTTGCCCAGTGTTCTATCTCATTGCTAATGACACCATTTCACCGTTCCACTTTACTACGGCCATTTCAAAAGACTGGATCACGGCTCGCAGGCCGTGATGACACGGTGTGTAGTCTGGGTGTGCTTTGTTTCAAGGCTGGGTGGTAGTTTCTAAAAGACTGGATCACGGCTCGCAGGCCGTGATGACGCGGTATATAGTCTGGGTGTGCTTTGTTTCAAGGTTGGGTGGTAGTTTCTAAAAGACTGGATCACGGCTCGCAGGCCGTGATGACACGGTTTTTAGTCTGGGGGGTGGTCTTTTTAGGAGTCGGTTGGGACTTGTTTCGGGGGGAACCTTTTCACCATTTCACCTTTCCACCTTTCCACCTCAGGGGCACCATTCCACCTTTCCACCTCAAAAACACCTTTCCACTAATCATAGCACCTATATATATGGGGGGATGGGCCTCATTTGCATCCCCCTCCCCGGCCTGGGTCTTCCTGGGGTCAACCTTATAATTTATAAGGATGACCTAAGGATGATGGCACTAAAGCCAGTAGCAGCAAGGGTGGGCGCTATGAAGGATATTGCGGAATGTACAAGTTTATTTTTGCGGTTGTCAAGGAATTGATGCCGGTTGTTTCCAGACTGGCTGGTTGTGTCCAAAAGACTGGATCACGGCTCTATCCACCCCACCAAACCGTTACGCGCTTTGGCGGGGACCCCGGTAGCCCGTGATTACACAGGTTATAGTACGTGTGTAGTTTGTTTCGGAGTCGGGTGTGTTGACTCTTTAACGTTCATTTTAAGATGGTAAATTTCTTGACGGTAGCTTGCCCGCCAGTCCTTACTCTGCATAAATACAAACCTGATGTGTAGTCGGAGAGATTAATCGATCTGGCCAACTCATTTGACGATACATCGTTGATTTCTGTAAGGTGAATGACTTGACCCTTGATGTTAAAGATTTCGATTGTTATGGGCATTCCTCTGTTTTTTCCCAACCCCGATAGCGAAACCGTGATCTCCCCATTGGTTCGTACGGGATTGGGGCTCAATCTAATTTGTAACTGACCTGCCAGTTGTGGCGCAAGGGGATCATCATTGGTGACCATTTGGGGGTTACCGCCATAGATAAACACATATCCCCTATAATCATTATGTGGCCACATACCCTCTTCAAATGGAGCAGATACGGCTATGTCATCATATCCATCGGCGTTAAAATCACCAACCGCAACATCATAGCCGTAGTTTTCCAATGTGTTGACTTTTTGCCAATCTGCAATTCCATCCATATTGACTCCACCGAGCCAGACGGCAAACCTGCGTCCCTGATAAGTGGCACCGATTACGTCACTGAAGCCATCGCCATTGAAGTCGCCATGGTTTATGCCACGAACCTGATAGTTGCCATAATGTACTGGGTTTAAACTAACGTTCGGGTTTAAGGAGAGACCAGAGCTTGTTCCGAACCAAACATGCATTCCCCAACTGTTAACGTATCCCAGGAAATCGGCAAAGCCATCATTGTTTAAGTCCCCAAGTGGCTTGCATCTCCTTGTTATTATATATGGTGTGTGGATTAAAAGCGTATTGTCAGAAAACACTCTGCTGCTGTCCCCATAATAAACGCTGATAGTAGAATATTGTTCATTCTCACCAAGATATCCTATGGCAAAATCATGATATCCGTCGTTATTAATGTCTCCGATACCAATAATTGACCCCTCAGGAGCTCCGCTTGTAAAGCCAAGATAAAGTATGTTTTGCCTTTCAAATGATCCTCCCCACATGATATCGAAATAAGTGTAATAGTTTATATGATAGCATATACCAACATCTCCAAAACCATCCCCATCAATATCACCAAGTTTGTACATATTGTAAACGATTTCACCAGGAAGCGGGCACTCAATCCTATTAGGGCTTGATAAATCGTTTGTCCCACCATAGTAAAACAGATATCTTACACTTCCGGGGACCTCCGGTTTTTTATCACCAATAATGAGATCGTCAAATCCATCCCCGTTTACATCACCTGGGTTTATGATTGAACTAATCTTTCTCTGCTTACCTTCGGGATAATCACCTTCCAGGGTCATAGCAGGCTCTGATGCGGAGCTAAAACCGGGGCCACCATAATAGATGTAAACTTTCCCCCGGGATGGACTTTGCTGATATTGATATCCATATGCCATAGAATATACTACTAAATCATCGAAGCCATCATGGTTAAAGTCTAAACTTATTATTTTGTTACCAAAATGTGATGCGTTATGCTCACCCTGCAGTTGTGCCAGCAGAGGCATGTCATTTTGTGCATGGATGACATGGATATGTATGGTCAGTAAAAAGAAAACCAAAACAAATCTGCTCGAAAACATGATTCCTCCCCAATCGGTTTTAGCTTACGAGGTTTGTCATACTCCAAATAACATAAATACCCGGGCATCCAGTAAGCTTTTGAAGGTAGCGCCTGTATCCCTCACTTTAATAAATCCAATCTCGTTAGGCAACACTCTATGTTTTTGACCATTCTTTTGATACATTTAACAATCACGGGCCTACGTATAATATCAAACTAATCGACGGCCAAGCAAAAGCAAATAGCTTATTGTATTCGTCAAAGGCGGATGTGGTCCCGAGACGCCCGTTTTACCACATGAAAAAACCGCCGGACATACACCCGGCGGCAATGGAAAGAATAAATCCAGCGTCTATTCAGAATAATGTTTGGAAAACCATAGTTCCGCTCGTTTAAGCAGGTTGTTCAAATCTTGCTTGGAAAACTGGCGGGACAGTATATCGCGTGCCCTTGTCGCTTCCTCATCGCCGCTGGACGCAGCCAGGGAATACCAGAAGAAAGCCTCATACGCGTTTTCTTTCACGCCTTCGCCAAAGGCATAGCAGTTGCCGACATTGTACATAGCGGTCACATTGCCATTGTCGGCCGCCTTGAGATACCACTTGGCGGCTTCGGCGTAATCCTTTGTTACTCCCTCGCCATCGAAGTACATCCTTCCCAGGGTAAGCTGGGCGGTGTCGTGGCCGCCATTAGCGGCGCGCTGATACCATTTAACTGCCTCGGGCAAGCTTTTGGCAACGCCGTCTCCGCCGTAATAGGAAAGGCCCAGCATGTATTGGGCGGGGGCATAATTATTGTCAGCCGAGCGAGTGAGATACTTGATCGCTTCAGTGGTGCTTTTGGGAGTGCCTTCCCCGTTGAAATGAGCCAAAGCGAGGTTGTATTGGGCGACGGGGTCGTTTTTATCCGCGGCTTTCCGGTACCACTTGAGGACTGAGCCGGGGTCGGCAGGAACGCCTTCGCCGTTTTTATAGCACCAGGCAAGGTTGTTCATTGCCATGATGTTGCCTTCACTTGCGCTTTTTTCAAACCACTTGATAGCTTCGGCCTTATCTTTCCTCACTCCCTCTCCGTTAAAATAGCACAGGCCAAGGCTGTATTTCGCGTTGGCGTGGCCTTTGTCTGCCGCCAGTTGAAACCATTTCACAGCTTCGCCGTGGTTGCGGCTGAGGCCATCTCCGGTGTAATATGCCAGGCCCAGGCTATATTGCGCTGCGCTGAGCCCCTGATTTGCTGCCAGTCGGTACAATCTGATAGCTTCTTTTTTATCAACAGCCACTCCATCCCCTATAAAATAGCAGTAAGCGAGATTGTGCTGGGCGCCCGGATGACCTTTGGCGCTTGCTTTTTTATACCAATCCACGGCTTCAGCTTTACTGGCTTTGACTCCCAAGCCATCCTGAAAGCAGACTCCTATCTGAAACTGAGCTTCAGGATCACCGTTTTGAGCTTTACGCATCAAGCTGTCGGAGTATTTTACCTGGCCCGCCAGCAGTGTCGCTATTGCCAGGAAAATTATAATGGCTGAATATTTAGGCATTGTTTCCTCCATAAAGGTTGAGAGAACCACAATCTCATTTTGCCATATTAGTCAAGAAAAATCTGCCTAACAATAAGCGGGCAGCCTTGGCGACTACTTCAATTTGGTCCAGGGCATGGTCAGGATCCCTGCCCAAAGCCAGAATGCCATGACCCTGCCAAATCAGTACGTTATGATCTCCCAGCGCCTGACAACTGAGTTCTGCCAGTTCATCGGAACCGGGCGGCGCAGGCTTGACGGGCTGGACTCCCCGGGGAAAGAATATGGACATTTCGGGAAGCGCTTCCCGCAAAGCCCGGTTTAAGGTTTTCTGGTCCTTAAACAGATCAAGCTGGCTGAGAAGAATGATCTCATCAGGATGGGCATGCAGCACCACCTTACTGCAGCAAGCTCTGCTCCGTGCCGCCTGCTGCAGTTTGAGATGGCAGCCCCATTCCGAGCTTGGCGAGCCATCCCCGGGTGCTGGTTCTGAGGGTGAAACGAGCAACAGAACGGAGAGCGGGTCGACTGCCAGATCGCGATAGCGGCTGCCCGAGCGGGATATCAGGTACCAGTCCTTGCTGGCACCTTGTTCGCTGCCAAGCAGAGAACTAACATCCACGGAGATGTTGCCCGCGTTTGCTTCAGCCCAGCCATGCAGGTTGATCTGGGCTGCCACGGCGGAAATCCTGGCCAGAAGGTTTTTCATTTCTGCAGATTGCTCCGCCAGTGCCTGCAGGCTATTTATGTTTTCGCTCTTTTTCATTGAAGCTTCTGTCGCGGCAGATCTTCTCAACGGCGCGGAAATTCACCTTGCCACTGGCCATCATTGGGATGTCTTCGATAACGTAAAACTGGCGCGGTATGGCAATTGAAGGTAGTTTCTTCTTTAACTGGCGCATAACTTTGTGCATGTCGAAATTTCCATTGGCAACCGCTGCTACCACATCCGCGCCCTTGGTGGGATTGGGGATATCCACCACGCAGCAGATTACATCTTCCGGGAGCAGTTGGCCGAGCACGTCTTCAACCTGAACCAGTGAGACCATCTCGCCGCCCACCTTGACAAACCTTTTCAGGCGACCACGATGCCAAAGAAAACCGTCGTCGTCAAGCATGCCGATATCTCCTGTGTCGTACCAGCCATTGCGAATGCGTAATGTGGTTTCCTCAATATCGCCCAGATATCCTTCCATGACCATGTCTCCCCGAACCTGGATCTTGCCTTCCTGGTTGGTTCCCAGTATCCGGTCGGTGTCGATGTCCAGAATGCGGACTTCAACGCCCGGGATGGGCTTCCCGACGCTGCCAGGTTTGTAAACGCCAGGATAGTTGGTGGAGATAACGGGGGAGGTCTCCGTGGTGCCATATCCTTCATAGATAGTGATGTTGTGTTTCTTCTCAAAGCCTTCGCAGACCTTTTCCGGCAGCCTGTCAGCCCCGGCGATGGCGAATCTGATGCTGGCAAAGTCACCCGGTGTAGATTTTTGCAAATATCCATAGAAGAATGAGGGCGTCGCCGTCATGAAAGTGATTCGGTATTGACGAGCCAGGTCGCTGATTGTCTTGAATTCCAAGGGATTGGGATGGGCAATCAGGGAAGAGCCCAACAAGAGGGGCAGCCAGAAATTGGTGGTAAGGCCAAAAACGTGGAAGAGCGGCAACATACACATGAACACGTCTGTATGATCCAATCTCACCAGTTTTGGAACGGCATCTATGTTGTGCAGTATGTTGCGGTGTGAAAGCTGCACGGCTTTAGGTTCCTTCTCGCTGCCGCTGGTAAACAAGATCACGCTGATTTCGCTAAGGGGACCGCTGTGGACCAGACCTTTCAGAACAATAAAGGGAAGCTTGGATAGCATTGCGGCCTTGATCTTGGCCAGAGTCGTGACCTTGGCCAGGATATCCTCCACAAAGATCATGTGATCTATGGGCTGGAGTTTAAGCCTGTCTAGCAGCTTTTTACTGGTCAGGATGGTCTTGAAGCCACATTTTTCCCTGGCGTAGCGGCAGTTTTCGATGGCGCCGGTGGAATAGTTTATCATCACCGGAATCTTGCCGCTCATCAGGGAGCCAAGGATTCCCAGCATGCAACCGACCGAGGTAGGCAACAGGATGCCAACATATCTGCCTTTGATCTTGCCGATATGCTCTTTGATGATCAGGGAGGCGATCAACAGCCTGCCATAGGTGTAATCTTTGTCGGTGGCTTTGTCGTAAACGGCAATGTTGTCCGGAGTCTTTTTCGCGACCTGAATGAAACGTTGATGTAGCTGCAACATCTTATATCCTTAGTTTACTTAATGATATGCAGCCAATCCCTCAACAGGAAATCCAGCCTGCCGATCAACAGCGAGATACGTGCCATCACGGTATAGCCGAACGAGGCTCCGAAACTGATCATTAAAAACCAAATACCGATTTTGGAAGGAACAGCGTATATCCCCTCCTGCTTTTTACTAAAGTAGAAGAAGTAGATGCCGCAGATGGTACCCAGAATCACCAGAATAGTTCCCACAATCGCCACAGGTGAAGAAAACTGGAAGGGATTGACCATGGTGGCCGTGACCTGGGTGAGCAAATTGGTTTGCATGGTACGCAGCATCGCTATGGCAGCGGAGGTGCCAACCACGATTGCTATGGGATAGCGGCTGACCCACTGCGTAGATGGAATAATCCGGAAGAGCATCATGATGCCCAAAGCCAGTGGCACCAACAGGATGATGTTGTTGCCAAAATCGAAGAACAGTTTGGTTATCAGATTGGGCACCAAAACGTTGAAAATGGAATAGATCAGCCAATATCCGGCTGACAGGCCCACAAAGATTTGCTCAGCAAGTTTGTAGAAGGGATTGTCCTTATAAAGAAAGCTGAAGATGCTGAGGGTAAAGAAAGCCCCCAGCCAGATTCCTAATACAGCCATGAACTCAGGCATTTTTACTAGCCTCCTGTTGAACGGATTTGCGTTTGCGCCAGGCTTTCACGTTGCCGATGGCAATCAGTATCAATATCAGCACATGGGCTACTGACTGGGGATTCATGTTGAGGCTGGCCGCGCCTTCGTAACCAAGCAGAAATTCATATTCGGCGGCTGCTTTCAGGCCTCCCAACAAGCCATGAAGCTGCATCTGGTCATTAACGAAGGGTAAAAAACCGGGAGCGCTGACAGCGGTGGTTCCGCCAGCAACGGGAATATCGTATTTATCTTTGGCTACCATGATCCAGTGGGTAAGCCCAGGATCACCGGCGGAAAAGGAAAACACATACTTGACGTTTTGCAAGGATTTGATGCCGGTTAGCATGGGGATGTCTTTATAGTCAAGTCCAGACATGTCTTTTGGGTACACTGCTTCCATGCTTCTGCCCATTGCCTGCATGGTGACCATGCCTCCAACCTTGTAGCCCAAATTAACGTAATCCAGACCATATACTTTGCTGTTATCAAACTTTCCCTGAACATCCGCAAAGGCCATGTCCGCCATCTGAGAGCCCTGAGGCCACATGGCAGTCGCTATGATCCGGTGTCCCTTTTTCCACGCGTGTTCGATCACTGCCTGCGCCATCGGCTGAAGCTCTGTGACCGTGGAGGGATCATAATCGAAAGAGAGCAATACCACGGAGCCTGCGGGTGTCGATTCCACCAGATCGTAAGCCTTTTCAGTAAGAGGCGTTACCTGTGTTTTCAATCCCAGCGGAAAGACGAGTGGCAATGCTACGGCAATGGCCAAGACAAGAAAAACGATCCTGCGTTCCAATACGGTTCTATTTATGGAGGTCATTTGCCACCTCCCAGATAGGATCTTTCGATGCCCAGAATGATTCTGAGGGAACTTCCGATCACTCCCAACGCGGCGCTGATCATGATAGCGCGTTGTGCGGCCGTGTTGGGATATTGCATGATAAAGTCGGTGAGTTCGGGCAAGTGAAGCAGCGTCAGCGACTTGGGTATCCAGGAAGTGAGGGCAGTTGCGAAGCTGGTACGACCCAATATCACAATCACCGCTGTGATCATCAGCAGGTTGGATTCGAAATTGCGGATTATGAAAGCTCTGTAAGCAGCAGAAGCAATGTAAAATGCCAGCAGGGCAAACATGGTGGATGCAAGAGGCATATAGGCATATTCGAAGATATAGTCGAATGGTTTGCTGCCCAGTTTGGCAGCAATACTTGCTCCCTGCCCCAGAATGCCAGGTGTGTTTTCCATGCCCCAGAGCAGGCCAACTGTCACCATCACGGCAAAACTGATAAGGCCTGCCAGATAGTATTGCCAGTTTTGGCTTTTCTCGACAACCCGGTTGATGTTTGCAGAGATCAGGCTGATCTGACCCAACAGGATTGCGAAGCTGGAGACGATCATAAACCAGCCTGTAAGGGTCTCTTCAATCAATCCGAAGGGATAATGCGGTATAAACTCTGAGATGATGACCAGCATCCCACTGATAAAGGCCAGGATCAAAGGTATATTGCGTTTCATATTAATTTCCCCCCACAAAGAATTGTTTGAACCATGCCAGTCCCGCTATTTCCATAACAATGCCAAGCAAGATCAGCAGGATCACCAGCAGCTTGCCGAAATCGTGACCTTTAAGGCTTCCCAACTGATGAGGATCCCGGGAGAGGTAAGCTGACGCTGCAAAAAGCTCTTCACCGATTAGAGTGTAGTCGCAGGAAACCACAAAGAAAGGAATCTGATGGGGCTGGCCAGTGCCAGCGGTCTGAATGGCGCCGGTTCCGAAACCTGTTTCGGTTAGGATCAGAGACTCTGCCCAGAAAGCTCCAAGGAAGAAATTCGCCGCAGGTTGTTCGCGTACCATGATGCCATCCACACCGGCTACATAGCCAAACTGGTCGTCTGTAACGTAGAAGATGTTTTCCTCGCGATACTGATCTGGTTTGCCCGCTCTCAAGTACGCTTCCTTAACCGTTTCACGTGCCGCGGAAAGCACCATGGAAAAACGGCAGGGCACTATCAGGTCAGTATTGTATTCAGCAGATTTAAAGGCAAGATGGTTGAGTATATTGAGGGCGGCGATGGTCTGGATGTCGTCCAGGTCACTAATGCCTGGCACAAAGAGAATAGGTTTGCCCTTTTCAGTGGCCCTGCCTATTGCCTCTTCCATGCTGTCCAAGCCACTGATCCTGCGTATAAACAGGTCTTTCCCACGCCTGGCAGACCAGATAAAGTATAGTATCGCGGCGCAGATCACAATAAGCAGGATCAAAAAAGAAAGCTTCCCCATAGCAAACCACTGCTGCCTGGGCTTTGCTGACGCTTCCAGCACCAGGCTGTCTGTGCGGTCAGCCGCATAAGCTATCAAGCGATACTTGTATTGTGTGTCCGAAACAAGGTCTCCGTCCTTGCATTCACCTGACTGGCTGAATTCGTTGAAAAACTCACGATAAATGCCCAAAGAATCAGGTTTTTGCAGGCTGAGGGAGTCTCGGGATGGATCCAGTTTCCACCTGAGCAACAGGGCTGAACCGTTGTCCCAGGGGAAATCGATGGCCTCGAATTCCTGTGCCTCTCCGGCTACAGATATCCATAGCAACAAACAAACGGCAATCAACTTAACGAATTTCATATATCCTCTCGCGTATCTACTTATAAACTGCGATTAAGCTATCGGAAAGGGAGACTATTCTGCTCACCTGTTCCTTATTTAATGTGCCATCGGTGCTTTGTTTGGAAACTGCCGCAAGCTGCCTGACCAATGGTAGTGTTTTTTCCATTCCCGGATGAAAATCTGTGGCATCGATTAATTGCAGATTGTGCAACAGGTTTTCCCAGTTTTCCGTTTGGATCAGGATACCTGTCTGAGTTTGGTTTCCATGCTTCTCCAACAGGCTTGCCAGACGATGTAAAGCTTGGGTCCAGGCTCCGAGGCTCATATATGTGTAAAGGTCATACCGGCCGGCATCCATCAATTTGAGGTCAACAGTGGTTATCAAGCCGCTTGCGAGCTTATCCATTTCCTTGATATTGCCTTCCTTTACAATTTGAAGCGAGCGCTGGTCAAACTCGTCGGCAACATCGGAAAGGGCTAAGGTAGGCGACAGGGTTTTCAGATGCGAGGCAATTCCCGGCAGGCTTCCAACATCATTGGAAGCAAGCGCTGTCAACAGGTCTGCATTGACCATACCCCAGCTAAAAGCATCCGCTGCCGCTTTGCCTTTGGCCTTGTAGGCCATATTGGAGAGTCTCAGGCTGAGGGATGAGTATTCCGCGCTATTCAAAGCCAGGAATAGCGATTTGACGGAATTAATGGTGGCATACTCGGTCACCTTTTCCTTGCCGTCGGGGAGCTTGCCCTTATCCTTGTTGCAGGATGTGACGGTCAGGACCAGGATAAGCGTTAGAGCTACAAGAATGAACTTTCTCATCATTGTCATTACCTTCAAAAAATCATATTATCTGGAGCAGATTGGTTACTTCGTTCAGGGGCTGCCAATAAACACATGTATCCATAAACATCATACAAAACTGATTTGTCAATCTTTTTATCCATTTCTGGCTATGGACGACACACATTCCTGACATAAATGATAGTGGCAATAGCGGTAAAACAAGTTGATCAGACCTTGTTGGTGAATACATTTGCTGCTGGCTATATTCTGTTGGGCGGGGCTCAGATATCTTGCCATAAAACGTATGATGTGATTTTCTTGCAAGGATGGAAAGGAGGAATACAATTCCAAGACCTGCCTTGCCTGCTCATGCCTGGACAGCTTTTCGTAATACAAGGCCAGCAAAGGCAGGAGAATGTTTATATATATGTTGGCGGCAACTGTCTTTCCCGGTTTAGGTAAATTCTCCGTGCCGGGAAGGATCGAATCCGTAAAAATATTGGAGAAGGAAGCAAAGGATTTTTTGGCATTCCTTTCAAAATCCGAAACGCTGTCCAGAACATAACTCAACAATCCCTGATCCAGCGCCCTGAAAATCAGTCCGCTGATCGCGATCAATCTATAGACAGGGTGATTAGCTGGTCTGATGCGAAACAACTGCCAGTCAATTTCCAGGTTTCTGGCAAAGAACCTCTGTTTTTCGTAGGCATTGATCAGTATCCTGTAAAACTCTGGTTTAAGCAGGTTTTTACATCTATTTATCAAGCCGCTGGAGCAGCAATATATGGAAATCAAGTCCAGGGCTGACATGCCTTCATTGCGCCATTCTTTGATTTTATCCAAAGGCAGGGCCTGAGCAAGGCTCAGCATGTTGAGTTTGTTTTTGTCATAGCCCAGCGCTTCCATGATCCCTTCATACAGAACCTGATCAAAGTCGCTGAGAGCCAGCATGGCGTTGAATCTGCGCACTTTACTGCGGAAGCGCTGGATGCCCTGGAAGTTTAGGATGCTGACAAGCGTATCGTTATCCACCGCGGATAACAGGTCGCAAAAACCAGATGGTTCAGCTCCTTCCGCCAGTTTCTGGTCTGCAAGCAGTTTCTCGATATCCTGGCTAAGTTGGTTTTTTAGTTCCAGGATTTCGACCGCCTCTCCATTTTCCTTTATGGTCTGGCTTTTCCCATTGCTATTTAGCACCACATGCAGGATTACCTGGTTGTAATAGCGGTCTTCATGGTGATTGTGGGCGATCCAATCGTTGCTGTTCAGATGAATCTCCACATCGCCCCTGAGCAGCTCCCCGCTGATTTCGATCAGAGCATTGCGAAAGTCCGGGCCGCGGTTGGTATTGTATTGTCCCTGATAATTGATCTGGACTGATTTGCCGGTAACTGTCCTAAGCTCGTTGCGCAAATGCCCGGCATCCCAGATATGATACAGGAATCGCTCTTCCATAAGCTCTTGGGTTAAAAGTACCTTTGCAGCATTCTATAGCGTTGCCTGGCTGAGGCGGAAAGATGGTTGGGTGAATAGCGAATAGGTGTTGGCAGGATGCTGATCAGGCGCATGGACTGATCCCGGCTCAGGTTCCTGCAGCTTGTGCCATAATAGTGCCGTGATGCGGTTTCAATTCCATACACCCCCTGGCCCCATTCCACATAGTTCAGATACAGCTCCAGCATCCTGTCCTTGCTCATGATGATCTCCATGATCAAGGTGGCCTGGATCTCCAAATACTTGCGGAGATAGTTGCGGTCTGTGGTCAGGAATATGGTTCGTGCCAGCTGGTTGCTGATGGTGCTTGCACCGAAGCGGATACGGCCTGACTTCTTGTTTTTCTGCCATGCCTCTTTTACCATCTTCCATTCAAAGCCGAAGTGCTTGTAAAAGTTGCCATCCTCAAGCGCGACAGTCATGTTTACCGTACGCTTGGGAATGCGTTCCAGCTTGATAAAGTCACGTTTGTGCCAACTGTAGCCCCGGATCAGATACCGTTGCAATATCAGAGGGGTGACAGGCGGGTTAACGAAACTGTAAACGATGCTGAGAAGGGCTACTATGCCCCAGAACCATAAATGAGCCTTCCAAACGAAACGCAAGACTCTGATAATGAAGCTGCGCTTACGTTTCATACTGCTCACAGATCAGTCGTTCAGTTGCCACCTGAATCCAACATCAGGCCAGCAAGCCATTTTACAAAGGGCCACGCCGACCAAAGAGCTACAATTCTTTTACTTATTAAGGCTGTTGATATATGCAGCCACTCTCGCCTTGCGCCTGGAAGCAGTACGCTTGTGGATCACACCTTTTTTAGCTGCTTTATCAAGTTGCGAATAGATCTTACTCAGCAGTTCCTGCTTCTCTTCAGGAGGCATTTCGGAACGAATTTGCTTGTCCAAAGTCTTGAGTGTGCGTTTCACATAGTTGTTGCGAGCTTGACGCTTGGCATCAGTTTTCATTCGTTTCATTGGAGATTTGTGTTGGGGCATGATTTTCCTCGTATTATGTTAATCGTTTGCGCACAAGTTAAATGTCAGTTGTTTTTGTCAATGTTTTTTTAGCCCGAGCAAAACATCGTTTAGCTTAAGAGCCTGCCGTTGCGAACTCAAAGCTGAGATATCCATGTTCCTGACAGTCTTTGCGTTCTGTTGCCAGGCCTGATAGCTGTTGTTTATAAAAAGAGCCGCAGCTTCTGCTTCAGTCAGGTCAAAACACTGTCCTGCCCGATAGGTATCGATCAGCTGCTCAGCCTCGCTTCCATGCGGGCCAAGGCAAAGAATCTCCACCCCGCTGGCAAGATATTCAAAAAGCTTGGTGGTCAACATGCCCTCAAATCCCTCATAATAGTTGATCAGCAGCAGTAGTAAATGAGCATCGGCCGTTTCCTTGAGAGCAGCATTATGCGGAATAAAACCGACAATTCGCAATTTTGAACCCAGCATGACACGCAACTGTGAAAGCTGTTCATCATTTAATCCCGTGCCCAGAAGAGTCAGTTCGTAGTCCTTGTCCTCCAGGGTGTTTCGGATAAGGTTTAACATATCGAAGAGCTTCTGCCCTTCGGTGACCCTGCCAATATACTTGATCTTATAACTATCAGTTTGTCCAGCCGGTGAGAGGCTATTGAGGAATCTATGCTTGGTAGCGTCGTAGCCGTTGTATATAACAGTGGTTTTTGCTGTCCCCAAATGTCTGGCCAAATGCTGTGAGACCACAATATTCATATCCGCGCTGTTGGCAACCTTGCGCTCGAGGCCAAGATTTATTTTCCTGCTCAAAGCGCAGGGTGGGTTTAGCTTTAGATAATAGATACCTGTCCAGGGATCTCTCCAGTCAGCGACCCAGGAGATCTGATACTTTTTTTTCAGCTTCAATCCGATCAAGTGCGTGGAATGGGGTGGACCTGTGGTGATTACCAAGTCTGTGGGTTTGTTTCTTAGGTGTTCAACAGCTGCTTTATAAGCCCGTGGATTCCATATTCGCCGCATATCGGGAATGATCATGTTGACTCTGATCCATACCATTGCCCTGTGTAGGAACCCGCTGTCTCTGGAGTTTTCCAGATTGCCATGGGGCAGCCGGCTATTTACCCCGAACAGCAGTTTCCACAGCTTACCCGGGCTTGGGGATGGTACGCGAAGCACTTTGATTTCCCTGGGAACTTCTTCCAGCAAGCTTTCATCCAGTACCGGATAATCACCATTCAGGGTGGTGATAACGGTAATCTCGTGACCCAGGCGCACAAGCTCCGGCAGCCACTTCAGCCAGCGCTGCACCGATGCTCCGCCGCAGGGAGGAAAGTAATAGGTGATCAGCAGCAGTTTCATCTCAGGCTTGAAGGAATATATCTGCCAGCTTTTGCCAGGAATACTGTTCTTTATACGCAGGGATGTTGCTGCTCATGGAAAAATACATCCCATCCTTGAAATAGCGGATCATAGCCTGGGCCAGCGCTTCTGGATTGCCAGGCGGAACCAGTAAACCCGTCACGCCGGAGCTGATATACTCGCTCAAACCACCGACGTCCGAAGCAATCACCGGCACGTTAAAATTGTAAGATGTGGAAATCACTCCGCTTTGCGTTGCGCTTTTGTATGGCAGAACGCAAACATGGCATCTTTGAAAGAACTGCCCGATCTCATCTTCGTCAATGTATCTGAAATGCGTTTCCACAACCTCTGTGAGTCCCAGACTGCGTATCGTGTGCAGATACTGTTCGCTGTTTCCATAAACTTCGCCAGCAACTATCAATTTTAGTTCTGGAATCACCTTTAATGCTTGCTTGGTGGCAGCCAGCAAAACATCAAGTCCTTTGTAGGGCTTGATCAGGCCGAAAAACAGAGCCGTGGGCTGAGAGGGTTTTTCTCCTGAGGCGTGGTTATCTGTATAGCAATCATAGATGGGGTGAAAACCAGAGACTCCCTTCTCTGCTATATCTTTGGGCATCTTTCTTTGCAGATCGCGCTTGCATGCTTCGGATAAGAGCACAATGCTGTGGCATCTGGCAAAGAGCTTTCTGCTCAGCAGATCCGCTCCAGGCCACTTTTCATGGAAATCGATGTTATGTGCCAGACACACTATCCGAATATCCTCAAGTTTCTTCAGTATCCAGGTATACGATGGGGCAAACCAGGGTAGGAAATATGATACGATCAGCAGATCAGGTTTCCAGGCGCGGATTTCGCTGACGGCGTTTCTCCAGCTTTGCGGCAGATATGGTGTAAAGACACGCTGTACAGATATCTCTTCAAGGCCAGAGAACGATGTGGTCTGTTCTCCACCGGGAAAGAAGAGCCTGGGGTACTGTCGCTCAAAGGTGTACATCTTCACCTCATGTCCTCTGCGCAAGAACTCTCTGCCAAGCATCAGGGCAAACTGGGAAATTCCACCTCTGAAGGGGGGGGCGGGCCCCAACAAAGCTATCTTTTTCACTGTCTCAGGCATCAAAAAGCTCCCTCAGTTCCTGCTTTGCAAAAAGAAACGCTTCACAAGGTCAGGATCGTTGTATTTACCGAACAGAGCCATCAGTTTCAATCGCACTTTCACACCTTTCAGATCTCCAGCCAGAATACAACCCAGGTCTTCAAGATGCTTGCCGCCGCCTTCGTAACCATATTCCGACAGCACTCTTCCTGTGTAGGTGCGGGAACTGATCACCACCAGGATTCCCTGGGATAGAGCTTGCTCGATCTCGGGTAAAATGTCTTTGGGCAGGTTTCCGCGGCCAAAAGCTTCGATTACAATCGCCCGGGCGCCGCTGTCTATTGAGCTGAGTATGTATTTGCCATCCATGCCTGCCACCGCTTTGATCAGATCGATATTTGTGTCCAATCTGTCGGTCCACACGTTTTCCCGGTAGAGGGCGCTGCGATGGTACACGATGGTGTCCGGATCAACGCTTCCCAGAGGGCCATATCCGATTGAGCGAAAGGCATCCACTTTGCCGGTATCCGATTTGACCACATCCCTGGCGGTATGGATTTCGTCGTTCATAACCACCAGAACCCCTCTGTCAGCCGAGTCGTGATGGCTGGCTACCCTCACCGCGCCAACAATGTTGCGGGGACCATCCAGGCCGATATCGCTGCCGCTTCTCATTGCCGCGGTAAAGACCACCGGTTTGCGTGTTGTGAGCACCAGATCGCACAGATAGGCTGTTTCTTCCAGTGTGTCCGTGCCGTGGGTGATCACCACTCCATCATAGTCTATTATCTTCAGATCGATCAGCCTGGCAAGTTCCAGCATCATTTGAGGGGAGATATAGGGGCTGGGCAGATTCAGATATTCAAAGACGTCAATATTGGCAACACTGGCCAGTTGAGGGAATTCACGCAGCAGGTCAGCCAACTCGGAGCTGGGCACCACACCCAGGCTTCCCTTGGCTTTCATGGAGATGGTGCCGCCCGTGAGGATGATCAGGATGTTTTTATTCATCGGTAGCCTGTCTGATTCTGTAAGGTATGGGGTCTTTATAGCCTGCCTGGGCAAAGGCTTTGAGGCGCAGGCGACAACTCGCGCAAACGCCGCAGGCTACATCGTTGTCCTGATAACAACTCCAGGCCAGGGCGAAAGGCGCTCCCAACTCCATGCCCAGCTTCACTATTTCCGCTTTGCTCAGATGCAAAACCGGTGTCTCGATGCGGATGGGAAACTCGTTGCAGCTGCCTGTCTGTATCAGTTTCTCAAAATCTCTAAAAAATACTTCCCTGCAGTCTGGATAACCGCTGCTGTCCTCTTCCACTGCTCCAATATAAATGGCTTCAGCGTGCAAAACCTCAGCCCAGGAAACGGCGGCAGCCAGCAGATTGGCGTTTCGGAAAGGCACATAGGTAATCGGAACACCTTCTTGTTCCACGCCGGAGGGGAGTTTGATGGACGGGTCTGTCAAAGCGGAACCGCCTATTTGAGCAAACCAATCCCAATTGAGGATTCTTGCCTGTTTGGGCTCGTAGTGTTTGCACAGCTCCTCAAAGCTCCGCAATTCCCTCTTTTCTGTTAGTTGTCCATAATTGGCGTGCATAAAGAACAACTCCTGGCAGTCTCTGTTGGCTATTGCCGCGGTAACCAGGCTGTCCATGCCTCCACTCAGCAGAACAATCGCGCGTTCAGTTTGTTTGTTGATAGTTTTATTCATTTGTTATCCTTCTCAGCCATAATACGTATTGTGTCAAGTGCAGAATTTCAAAACGTCCCGACACAAACCAGGATTTCCACTGCCGGAACCTCTTTCGCTCAGCTTTCAAACTCTCCGTCAAGACTGGGTCAACCTTAGGTCATCCTTATAATTTATAAGGATGACCTAAGGATGATGGCTTGGAATGCTTTAGCAGCAAAGGATAGCGCGCTATGGACGGTTAGATGGATTTCCCGTTTTATGATGGGGTGTTAATACGATAAACACTTATTGCTCCTATCTTTTCTGCTGCTTGCACATCATTTTAAGTAAATGGTGTAGAGAAATATGCTATAATTTTTGGATAGATTGACATGCTTGATCCCGAATATTGGCTTGGGAACCGAATAATTTTCATCAGTCGCAAGAGCATGAATATTGAATGTGTTAAATAAGGCGTCTGTCCTGAGCGGGAAGTATTAACGAAAGATTTGTGTTGACAAAAAAACGGCATTTCAAACTAATGACAAAACGTGCGTTTGATGGTGCTTGCATCTGGACGCCAAGATCTTTACAAAGTATATAGAGTGGGAATGAGAGGAAAGGCTCTTGTCAAAAATCATTATAATTATGATGGAGAGTTTGATCCTGGCTCAGGACGAACGCTGGCGGCGTGGATTAGGCATGCAAGTCGAACGGTATGGTGCTTTCGGGCATCAGAGAGTGGCGAACGGGTGAGTAACA
>Ga0116185_1002338_pt1 | contig 17698 bp, 21 predicted proteins | sample AD_JPNNA7_MetaG_FD_89754 | JGI IMG/M metagenome (GOLD analysis project Ga0116185, IMG submission 89754) | Active sludge microbial communities of municipal wastewater-treating anaerobic digesters from Japan - AD_JPNNA7_MetaG | ecosystem: Engineered > Bioreactor > Anaerobic > Digestate | place... | reverse complement strand
TTCCGATTGGACATTCTTGGCAGACGAGGCTGAAATATATGAAATCGGAGCCACCCTCGCCCTTGAACCTGAAGGCATACAGCCAGCACCAGGGCAATGGCTCGACTCATCCAGCAACAAGCTCCATGCCATGCAACCCGCATCAGGTTCAAGCCTGACCCGCTACAAGAAGGATTTTGAGTATCGCTGGACAAACACTTGGACAGCTTCAAGTGCGGCGCAGTATGTCGGTGGGTTGAATCAGAACGTCTTGAGTGCGGACCATTTCATTACGTCTATTGTCACACAGGCAACAGTAACAACGGATGTCAAGAATCTAACACTGGGGGACGGTAGCGATGCGGATAGATTTGTGACAGCCTTTGCGCCCTCTGCAACCCGCACATCTCAGACCATTGTGGCACAGAATGATGGAACGAATTTGAAGTTGGTTTATACACCAGCGGATACGGCAACAATGACAGTGGAAACAATAATTCGTGGATTTATTTGGGAACCTTAATAGGAGGATAAAAATGATCATCGAACTGAGCATCAACAGGCCGGACGTGGAAGTTTTGGCGATTAACCTTGCCAACAAGACAGTGGACTTTAAGGACATCGACGGGGTGTGTAACTGCCCCTATGTTTCTGAAGGCGACATCCCAACAGAAGCAGAACTGAAAACAGCTATCGAAGCGGTGTTGGGAGATGCTGTTGCGTGACATAGGCCGCTGGATCGGCTTCTGCATAGCGATGGTGATAGTCTTACTATCATAGCTGACATGGTCGGTGGGCATTGCAAGGAATTGTTTATGGACATTCTGAAATTGTAGATTATAAGAAGTGGCAAGATTCTATGTTTATGTAAAAAGTTCCCAACCTGAAATTTCTTAATTTCAGGTTGGGAACTTACTTATTTTTTAGAGGATGAAAAAGATATGAATAAATTGGGCAAATTATTTAATGAATATGCAAAAGAGTATTCTACAATTACATATGAAGCTGATAGAGATTTTGTTATTCAGCTTGGTGATGTAACTATTTATTTATTTGGTTCTGATGATAGAAAAAATACTTGGTGGAGAGAGAATTATCCAGGATGTGGGGACAGTATTTATTTTAGTTGCGTATCAAGTAGACCAGTTGAGATTATTGGTGATGTAAGACAAACAGAAAATGGTGAATATGTTGTTAATCCATTAAGTCTTGGTCATGAGTTATTACATGCGATTCGTATTGTTATGAGTAATTGGAGTTTAAAGAATGAAGATGATGGTGAATTATTAAGTCCTGATAAATATATTAATATTTAATTATTATATGTAGGAGGGTATGTATATAATAATGATAATGTCATCTTTTTTGTGGGCCTTGATTATAGGAATTTTTATAGGAGCAATAATAACTATTATTGTTATCGGAATTTTGGATATGTTACAAGATAAGAGAAGGATATAGGATAAAAAGAAAAAAAATGGAAAATGTGAAAATCGGCGAATATACATATCATGGTAATGGATTTAGAGTTCTTTGGAATGTGCGGCAAGGTCTGCGTGGAAAACATTTAGATCCTAAATTAACAATAGGTAAATTTTGTTCAATTGCAGACAATGTCAGTATTTATTTGGGAGGAAATCATCCAACTAAATATATGACTACATTTTCACTTCATGCTAAATTACATAATGATTGGAATGCATCATGGGAATACATTTATCTTCTGGAGATGTTGATATTGGAAATGATGTTTGGTTAGGTGATAATGTTACAGTTATGTCGGGTGTTAAAATCGGCGATGGAGCTGTTGTTGGAGCTTATTCAGTAGTTAGATCTGAAATTTTGCCGTATTCAATAAACTATGGAAATCCATGTCAATTTATTAAGAAACGATTTCCAGAAGATACTGAAATGAAATTGAATGAGATGCAATGGTGGAACTGGCCGATAGACAAAATTAAAGAAGCCACTAAGTTATTAGAGTCTGAAAATATAGATGAATTATACAAATTCTATCTTATGAATATAAAAATTTTCTGAAAATTTTTAAGATTGTGAGATTTTAATTATTATGAGTGAATATAAAAATGATAAACAATTTATGCACCGATACGCTGTATTTGTTACAGGTGTGTCGTTTATTTATATTTTTGCCGCATCATTTCTTGAGATTCCAAAAGAGAATATACGATTTATTGATACTGTTTTAGGATTTATTTTAGGAACTATTGTCGCGACAATAGTTCAATATTTTTATGGAACATCTAGAAGTTCTCAGTTGAAAGATTCGCATATAATAAAAATGAGATCAACTTTAAATGCGATGGATGAGAAAGCTGGATGTGAAGAACTTATGAGAAGAAGGGAAAATAAATTATGAATTTTATAGAAAATTTTAAGAGAGTATGGGTGGATGTTGTTGCATTATTTACAGTTGCTTTATTAATGATTTTTGTTCCTAGTGATTTTCTTCCAGTTGAAGCTAAGGCAGGATTGGTTTCTTTATTTATTACTAAATTTATTTTGGTAAGTGCCGCTATCATTCATGCTCATATAACCAGAAAACTATTATTCTCATATATTAATTTTTCTCAGGAAAAAGAAATATCAAACAATGTTATGGTTATCGTTTGGTATGTAATAATAATTTTTGCTTGGTCCCGTGGGGGATAATTTTTATGTCTTCTTGGTGATTAATTATGATTAGTGATAAAGCATTAGAAATCTTAGCAATTATAGGGATTTTTTTCATATTTGTTATGATATTGATATTTTCTTTGCCGGCGAGAGCTATCGACAGGTGTCAAAATTATATACCTGAAATCAGATCAAATTCAATCCGTTATCTAGGACTTGAATATCCATATTGGTATAATCTTGGCTGTGCAATGACTGAAACCAATTGTCGGCAAGATCTTGTCAGTTTTGATGGGGGCATTGGATTGTTTCAGTTGACACCTTCAACTGGGATTACAGCTGTTATTAAAAAAGAATTTCCAGTAAATCCATATAATGCTGAGAGTAATATTCGAGCACAAGCATTTTATATGCATCTCATTAAAGATAAATACATGAGGCAACCAAGTGTTAAATTTAAGAATAAATATCAGATCGAGCCGCTAACATTCACAAACAAATGTGGTATAAGACTATCTGATTTATATCGACACTACAATGGTGGATACTGGTTTGTTTGGGAATCGAAACTTGCCGATAAAACTTATGCTTGTGACGAAAAAGATATGAGATCTCATTGTGTTAGAGGTGGAACTTGGGTTGGAACTAAAAATCGAAGATGGCTTTCTTTTTGTGATGTCAATTATTCGTATGCAGAAAAAGTATACAAGTATGGGCAAAGATATAAAATTGGAAAGGATAATATACGATATTGGTAGAGAAAATATATGACAAAGTATAATTTGTGTATTATTGTTGGTAATCTTCCGAAGTGTATGCCTTGTTGAACACCAACATGCATGTGCGCTTATTATGTTAAAAATAAAAGTGGAGAAAATGATGAATGTTGGTATAGAATTGATGATAGGTGTCATCATGTACTTGCGATAGATGATGCTTTTGAAAATTGTAGAATGATCGAAGTGTCTGGAATTTAATAAAAAAGGAAATATAAAAAAATGACAGAAGAAAACAACAATTTAATAAAAACTATAATTAATACATATAAAATTCCATTGATTACTATAGGAGTTGGGATATTATTAGTTATAGGAATTGCTTATGCCGCATATCAACCTACTAAAGATTATGTTACTAAAATAATTAATGAGTTTGTTCAACAGCAAAAAGATATGATAATGAAAGATTATCAGAATGCGAAAAAAGAACAAGATGATAAAATAGCAGATTTGCAGCGGCAAATATCTGTTTCCGATCAAAAAATTGCAAATCTTAGAGGAAAAGTGAAAAATGTTGAAATTGAAATTGCAAATAATAAACCACCAGTTGGGCCTGTTGAGTTGCGCGATAGGTTTAACAAGCTTGGTATTACTCCTGTTAATTAGTTCAGGAAATGTTTTTGCACAAGATTCAAAAACTATGGCAATTTCTTCACCAATACAAGAGCCAATTATATGTTTTAAAGAATCTGATGCTAGTCAAATTGTGGTAAAGCTTGAGAATTATCCAAAGTTAGAAGATAATATAAGATTACTTAAAGAAGAGAATGCCGAATTAGAGAAAAAGATAAATAATCTAAATGAGATCATAAAATCTCAAGAGATAGTGATTGCTAATTCTGAAAAGACAATTAAAAAATTGGAAGAGACAATAATTACGCAAAAAAAGGCGTATGAAAAACAGATCGAGGAATCGAAACCGAGTATTTGGAGATATATTGGTACAGCAATTGGATCTTTAGCTGTAGGACTGTGTATAGGATTATTAATATAAAAATTTTGAGGGGCGAAATTGAATTTTATGAAATCGAAAATACAAGTTGAAAGAAGAGTGAATAACGTATACAGAGCCGTTTTCAATGCGACCCAGAATGCAGTAATTATTATTGATTTAAATAGCTTACAAATATATGATGCTAATCCAAGAGCACTTAATTTATTTAATTATACATTTGAAGAAATTATAAACTTAACATTTTCTGATATATCATGTGAATCTAATTTTGCTATTCAAGATGAAATAACAGAAAACTTATTAAAATATTATAAGAGGAAAGACGGAACCAGTTTTCCTGTTAAAGAAATTATTTCTAAATTTAATTTTGAAAATACTGAATTGGCGCTAGTTGTTCTTGAGGACTTAACTGCCACAATAGCCGCCCACGAAGCTCTCGCCGCCAGCGAAGTAAAATATAAAACAATTTTAGACAATACTAAAGACATTGTTTATACATTTGACCAAGATGGAATCTTAACATATATTAGTCCAAGTGTTAAAATCTTTGGTTATTCAGTTGATGAAGTTGTTGGAAAGAATCTTATAGATTTCATCTATTCTGAAGATAAGGAATATATATTTAATGCGTATACAAATATGCTCAAAACCGGCGAAAATTATACTACCAAATTTCGTATAATTACAAAATCTGGAAACTACATGTGGGTTGAAGAAAATGGAGAGGCAGTTAGAAATATCAATAGCGATGTAATTTCTGTCGTCGGCGTGATGAGAGATATCACTGATAGGCAAATTATTGAAGATAAATTGGAATCTGCTAAACTAGACTATAAGAGACTCTATGATACTGCTCCAGTTGCCATATATCAAATTGATTTTGGTACAGGAAAATTTCTAAAAGCAAATGAGCATATGTGTAGTATAATTGGTTGCACTCAAGAAGAAGTGACCAATCACTCTATTTTCGAAGTTATAACAGATCGTAGTAAAAATTATTATTCTGAGATTCTTGAAAAAATAGAGGATGATGCGAGACCAGAGATTGAAATTGTCGATAAATCAACTTCTGAGATTCGCTGGCTCCAGTTAAATAATAAATTTATATATGATTCTGAAGGTAAAGTTATTGGTGCTGATGTTATTGCACATGATATTACTACTCAGAAATTAGCAGAACAGAAATTAAAGAATCAAATGAATTTTGTTACAAGTCTTATTGAAACTATTCCTGGACCAGTATTCTATAAAGATGTTTCTGGTAAGTATCTTGGTTGTAATGCAGCTTTTGAAAAACATTTTGGTATTAAAAGAGAAGATTTAATTGGTAAAACTGCTTTTGAAGTGTGGGCGCCACATATAGCTGAATTATATTCAAACAGTGACAAGAAATTACTCAATAATCCGGAGGTTCCATATTTATATGATGGGCTTTCTGTAATACCAAATACAAATGAAGTTAGAAATATAATTGTTAATAAGGCTGTCTATCATGACACTTCTGGTAATGTTGCTGGTATAGTTGGTGTGGTAACAGATATAACTGAAAGAAAAAGAATAATGGAAGCTCTCGCCGCAAGCGAAGCTAAATATAAAGCAATTGTTGAGGATCAAACTGAACTGATTTGTCACTTTACAACAGATGGAATTTTAACATTTGTTAATACCGCATATTGTAATTATTTTGGTAAAAATGCTGAAGATCTAATTGGAAAACCATTTATAGATCTCATTCCTGACGAGGATAAAGAATTTGTAAAACAATCTTTCCAATCTATTAATAAAGATAAACCTTATAATCATTATGATCATAAAGTTATAGCTTCAAATGGCGAAATAAGGTGGATGCATTGGTCTGATCGTGCCATTTTTGACGAAGAAGGAAATATAAAAGAATATCAATCTATAGGATTTGATATAACTGATAGGAAGAATTTAGAAATAGATTTAAGAAATAGTAAAAATAAATATAGGGCAATATTAGATACATTACAAGATGGTTTTTATCAAACTGACAAACATGGTAATATTCGTTTTGTTAGTAATTCGGCTTTAGAGCTTCTCGGTTATACTAATAGAAATGAAGTTATTGGAAAACCAATTTCCACTGTGTTTCTTGATCCTCTTGACAGGGAAAGATTTATTAAGCGGCTGAAAGATGCCGGTGGAAAATTATATGATCAAGAACTTAATCTTGTAAATGTAAATGGTGATATAATCACAGTATCTCTTAATTGTCAAATTGTATATGATGAGTTTGGCAATTTTGATGGCACCCAAGGAATGATTAGAAACATTACAGAAACTAAGCACAGATTATCAGAAATTACAAAATTATATAATGTTGTCGAAGGCTCTCAAACTGGTCTTATTATAATTGAACTGGATGGTACAATATCTTATGCTAATAATGCAATGTTACGAATTGCAAAATCTCCTGATTGGGTCACAATTGAAAACCATGTTTTGGGGAGAAAGGCGAAGGCATTTTTATCATTTGATGAACCACTACAACTTTCTGATATTTGTCAAATTGTAGAACGTGAAGGAAAATGGCTTGGTTCAGCATATATATTCTGTGCTTGCAGTGAACATGAACGCGTTCCTATTGATGTAATGTTTTCTAGGATTAATGATGATGAGAATGGATCATATATTGTTGCAAGTTTTACTGATACAACTGAGAGACAGCTTTTAACGAAAAAGATTCATGAACAGTCTCGGATGTATGAAGAACTTCAACAAAGTATGATGGATTTAGTTAGTCAAATGGAGTTACTTAAGGTTTCAAAAGAAGAGGATATATCTAAATTAGAAAGAGAATTCTTTGAATCCATTAAAATAATTGAGTCCAATGAATCTGGGGGTGCTAATATAGATGACACCAATTCGCAATGATGATGATCAACGGGAGGCACCCACTGTAGCGTTTTTACTCAAAAATTCATTTGAAAGTTATAAATCTATGATTGACAGATATGAAAATCTTCTTAAGGAGACGAATAAATTATCTGCTTTGATCGAAAATAAATTAAATAATTTGGCTACATTAGACCAGATGAATATTAAAGTCGAAAGTATTAATAGAGAAATTGATGATAAGTTAGAAGATTTTGATAAAGCTGCAGAAACAAGAATATCGAAAGCAAATGAAGAATTAGAGTCTTCTAGAAGGTCGTTGGAATCTGTTGTTAATACTTTAACATTTCGATTGAATTTGGTCATTGCTGTATTAGTAGCAATATTTACTATAGGTGGGGTTGCTTTCACGTATATCAAGTTTATATTAGACGCAAAGATAGAAAAACAGACGCATACTATTATTGGGACTCGTGGAGAACTTAATCAACCTGATGGTATACCTTATTGGATTGATGATAATAATCGCAGAAGGTATATTTATTTAGAGAAGGTACCAGACAGACGATTGAATGAAAATTCAAATCCAGGGACAGTTGTTTCTGGAAATTAATTAAATTTAAAGAAAGGTTTTAAAGGAAAAATGGCAGACAAAAAATTGAGTTGTAAGGATTGCGGAAGTGAGTTTGTATTTACAGATGGTGAGCAGGAATTTTATAGTGGTAAAGGATTCCCAGATCCAGTAAGGTGCCCCGATTGTAGGAAAGCGAAGAAAGAAGCAAAGAAAAATGGTCAAAATGGTGAGAAAAATAGCTAATTTTATTATTTTTTTATTTGCATGTATATTTGCTCTTATTGGGACTTTATTTTCTTTAGCTGCAATGGGATTTACTTACATCGGGGAATCTATAATGGAATTTTATGAAGAAGAGAATTTATTACAAGGGAAGACGAATTTCAAAAGGTGAAAAGAAGATAGCTCAATTTCTCGATTCTCATGGAATAGAGTATGTTCGAGAAAAGACTTTTAAAGATTGTGTTAATTTTTGTGGCAATTGTTTAAGATATGATTTTTATCTTGAACAATTTAATTTATTAATAGAATATCAGGGGCATCATCATGAAAAACCAATAAATAAATATCGGCGAGCTAAAATTGTTCACGAAAAGACGGTTACTCATGATGTGATTAAAAGAAATTTTGCGCAGATACACAATATTAATTTAATTGAAATTGATTATAAAGATTATTCTGATATTGATAATATTTTAAATCAAATATTTAATCTGTAAATTTTAGTATAATGTTCATTAATTTTATTTAGGAGATTTAAAAATGGTCTCACTTACTAAGTATTTATTAGAACAAAATATGTCTTTAGCTGATCTTCAAAGAAGTCGTACTGAATTATTAAGAAAAAGAGGTTTTGGTGGAGCAAGGCAAGTCCCTGAACCAACTCGAGTTAATACTGTTTCACCTTCAGTTGCTAGAGAGAATATTCCTACCGGGCCTACTCCTACTAGAGTTCCTGGTCCAACTAAAATTCCACTAAAAGATGGTGAAGTAGCACCTGGAGTGACTAGAGTTCCATCTCCTTATAACGAACATCCAATTTCTGGAGATGATTGGGTTAGAAAATTTGGTGGAGGACTTAGGAAAGCAGCCGAAACATATCAAGAAAATCGATAGATGAGGTATTGAATATGTCTAAATACACAGCTGTGAAAAAATCAGGTAAAGACAAAATACATTATGTCGAACTTGTAGATGGTCAACTTGATACTATGACTTGTTGTGGTTTGAGTGGCCCATTTGAAACAACTACCATTATTTATAAAGATCGTTATGAAGGAAGAGTATGTAAGAAATGTTTTAAAAAATATATTTCGTCTTTAAACGAATAAAAACAGAAAGTTGAAAGGAAAATTTAAGAAAATGGAAGAACGGGAAGCGGCAATTACTGAAGCTGAGAAGAATTTGAATGAGTTAGAAGCAATTGGTGAGGAAATTACTAATTTAGAAAAGAAACTTGAAGCTATTCCTGGTAACGGGCAATCTGATTTATCAAAATATAATCGTAAGCAGAGACGAAGAATTGAACGACAAATGATTCGTAATGAAAAAGAAAAGCAGCGTAAAGCAGAGCAACAAGGTAATACATTTGTTACTCGTCGAGAATTTGTTGGGTTATTCCAATCTGCTCAGAAACTCAGAGACAGATTATATTATGTAGATGTATTAACTGCTGCGATGGAGAAACTTTTATTAGAGAAGAATATAATTACTCAAAATGAATTAGAAGCTAAAGTTAAAGAAGAGACGGAAAGAGCGCTAGCTTTTCAAGAGATTCAAAAAGGTGTGAAAGATTACGAAAACAGATTAAAGAAATGTGTTGAATTACAAATTGATCCTAATGCATCTATAATTGGTCAACAACTTTATGAAGATTCTGAGGTTGATCTTGAAGAAAAGTTGCGACTTGCAAAAGAATTTGATCTTAAAATTCTTTTAAAAATTTTAGGCGAGAAGACAGATCAGGTACAAAATACTAATTGAAAAATTGGAGAAGAAACGTATAGGAGGTCATTGTGCCTAAATATGTAAATAATTTAAGCAATCCTGTATATTTTAATAATACTGTGTTTGCTCCGAATCAAGAAATTGAAACTTATGATACTCTTAGTAATAGAGCATTTATAGTTGGAACTGTAGTTGAAACATATAATATTGGAGCGGGTAATCAAGTTCTATTAATTAGATTTAATGATGAGACTGCTTGGACAACTGTCACACTCACTAATGGTATTGCTCGGACAGCCGCTCAAATTGCTACCGATATTAATACTGCCTATGGTGATACAGTAGCTTCCACTGAAAGTGGTAAAGTTAGAATTGATGCTCCAATAAGAAGCAATATTTTAAGTGCTATTTATATAGCAACAGCTGGAATGGGAAGTACTGCCGCTGCAACTTTAGGTCTATCAACAAGTGCAGTAAATCCAGTTTCCAGCGTATCTATTCAAGCTTTTAAATTTAGCACAAACGCATCAACTTATAATATTACAACGGCAAACAACGTCTTTATTTTTAAAGTAAATAATAATGCTAATTGGATAACGACAACACTTACAACTGGTGCAGCGCGCACTGCTGCTGAAATTTCTGCTGAAATTAATGCTTCATATGAGGCAGCTACGGCTGATGCTAATAAAATTGCATTCGCTGTTGATCCAGTTACAGGTGGATCTACTTATATCAAGCTGATCGCGCCGGTTTATAATAATTTTCAATCAAAATTATATATTAAATCGACTGGAAATACTGCTCTTGCCGTTTTAGGATTTAGTGGAGATAATTTTAATCCTATTGCAGAATCACAATTTCCAAGTTTAATTAAGACGAGTGATTTACCACTTTATAATCCTATTATTAGTGAAACAATTGTTACTTTTGCCGCAGCTGGAACACAACATTATTATCTTACTGATCCTGATACTTGTAAAGAACTTCAATTTATCAGAGCAACTATTGCCGCTGGATCTACATTTACTTGTTATCTTGAAAGTACTTCAAATACTCCACCATTTACAATTGCTGCTGATGAAACGTTTGGAGTCAATTTATATAATTGTCGAATAACTAAGGTAATTATAACGGCCAGCGCTGCCGGAAATTTAACAGTGAGAGAATTAAAAGGCTAAATAGGAGGTTTTAATTATATGAGTGGATTAATTACATATACTGCTCCTTCTGGCCTTTCTCTTATTATAGCTATGGCAGGAAATGTCAGGGCAGCAGCTATGGTTCCAACAAGATTAGAGATTCCAGAAGCTGGAAGTTCTGATCTTAAAATTTATTTAACGCTTTATGATGCAGATGGTGAGATGCAAGTTCCTGATGCTGCACCAACTGTAGCAGTTGTTAATGATGCTGGAGTAAGTAGATCCGCTAATTTGAGGAATGCAACTGGTGCTTCCACTACCATGGTAAATGAGTCAGTTGGAGTATATTGGTTGTACTACAGGGTAACAGATACATCTCCTAAAGAAGGTCTTGTATTTACATTTACTGCTGTTTGTAATACTAAAACTTTAACAGTAAAAGCTTCATCAGAAGTTGGTGATGCTAGAGAAATTGATACAAAACTATCTTATATTTCTGAAGAACTTGAAATTGATCCTACTTTTGGAACGGCAGAAGCTGGTAGTGATGCTTCACATCTTGTATGTTCTTCACTAACTCGTCCTAGTGGTGACTACGTTGATTGGCATTTGTTAATGCTTACAGGGGTAAATGCTGGATTAATGCGGCGTGTGAGTGGATGGTCTTTGACAACTCACACTTTGACATTAGCAGGTGCTTTCCCAGGAGCTATTGCCGCTGGAGATGCATTTGATTTATTATCTATTAATGCTTCGGCTAATAGATTTGTTGGTCAAAATGATGATAATAATGAAGTTGATACATCTTTAGTTGTTGCTAATAGAGATGGATCTTTATTAGAACGTGTTGAAGATGTTAGAAATTTAGTAGATCCCCGACAGATGCAAGCGATGCAAACTGTTCAGATAAATGTTATATCTGCTGCAAATGCTGGGATTGTAAATCTCTGGAGAGTTACTGGACAACCGTGTACAATTTATTTTGCGAGTGTTAGAGCTCAATCAGCAGCTCCTAGTGACTTGACTTCTGCTGGAATTTATGCTGGATCTGGTATTACTACTATTGTTCTTGCTGGTCTAGCTACACAAGCTAGATTAAGTGGGGTCGGTAGACAAGTTGGTTGTAGTGTGCTAGCAGAACTTCCTGTTGGAGATATTGTCTATGTAAATCTTCTGGGAACTGGACCAACAGCAGTTGATTTAATAATTACTATTAGTTATCGGGCAGATGTTGATGGAGGTTATTTAGATCCAGTATAAGGAGGTTAATTTAAGTGTATGGCAATTTATATTGATGGACAAGAAATTTATCCAATTGCTGGTACTAGTGGAACATCTGGTACGTCTGGTGATGGTACTTCTGGAACTTCTGGTACTTCTAGTGTTGGTACATCAGGAACGTCAGGAACTTCTGGAGTAGACGGTACGTCAGGAACAAGTAGTACATCTGGAACTTCAGGAACAAGTAGCACTTCTGGAACTTCTGGTACATCTGGTGATGGTACTTCTGGAACATCTGGTACATCTGGTGATGGTACTTCTGGAACGTCTGGAACATCTGGTGATGGTACTTCTGGAACGTCTGGAACTTCTGGTGAATCTGGAACGTCTGGAACTTCTGGTGAATCTGGAACTAGTGGAACTTCTGGTGAATCTGGAACTTCAGGGACTAGTGGAACTTCTGGTGAATCAGGTACTTCGGGGACTAGTGGAACTTCAGGCGAATCAGGTACTTCGGGGACTAGTGGAACTTCAGGCGAATCAGGTACTTCAGGAACCTCTGGTGAATCAGGTACTAGTGGAACTTCAGGCGAATCAGGTACTTCAGGAACCTCTGGTGAATCAGGTACTTCTGGGACTTCTGGTGAATCTGGAACTTCTGGAACTAGTGGTACTTCTGGTGAATCAGGCACTTCAGGTACTTCAGGTGTATCTGGAACCAGCGGAACCTCTGGTGAATCTGGAACTTCAGGGACTTCAGGCGAATCTGGAACTAGTGGTACTTCTGGGATTGGAACTTCTGGTACTTCTGGTGTATCTGGAACTTCTGGTACTTCTGGTGTATCTGGAACTTCTGGTACTTCTGGTGTGTCTGGGACTTCAGGAACTTCTGGAACCAGTGTAGATTTAGCTTCTCCTGGACCAATTGGTGAAACTGTACCAAATACAATTAAGGTAACTCAAACTAAGTTGGTTGGTACGACTGGTGGTTATGCGGAAAATGTTGTTGAATCTACAGTCACATTGTCTGGAGCAACTGCAACTATTGTATTAGATATTCCAGATAATTCTCATATAAAAGGAGTTCAACTTAGAGTTGATACTGAAATTACATCTGATGATGGTGGAACATCATTTAGAGCTGAATTCAGTGGTGGTTCTTCTACTGTTATTTGTCTTACTGAGACATTTGAATTGAATAATAAGATATATACATTGGTTTCTTCTAATACAACAGATGTTACAAATATTTTAATTTCTTGTAATGGCGGCAAAACATTCAGTGCTGGTGTTATTAGGGCCATTGTTTATTATGATACATTCTTAGATATGAGTGATGTTTAAAAGGAGTGGGCCGGCAAGATCTGAAATATGATCTTGTCGGCCCAACAAAAGAGGAGACAATATGGCTGGATTTAAATTATTTGTAACTAAAGTTTGGATTAATGTTTTGTGCCCAATTTGGTCTTTTATTATAAATTTATGCTATTGGCTTTTTAGATTAAACAGGATTAAATCTGCACAATTGAAAAAAGAGAGACTTTTAGAGTTATCATTAGCTGACGTAATGAGCCAATTTAAGTGGGTTAATGATAATTTCAAAGATTGGTATCCTTGGATTATCACAATTGTTGATAAAAATTTAGAAGACGATTGTGATGGCGCCGCTATTCTTGCAAAATGGTGGTGGGAAAAACATGGCATTAAATCTAGATTAGTATTTTTGTATTCTGCTGATGGAAAAGTTGGGCACGTAATTTGTGTCAGAAACAGTAATGATATTTTTGTTTCTAATAAAGAACTAATACATGTAGATGCTGCTAAAGATTGGCGGCAAGAAATTTTTGATAAATTCGATAATAAATATTCAGTACTGATTGAGAAATGAAATGGAAAAATGGAGGCGAAAAATAAAGTGAACGTTAAGTTTTTTACGGCAGCCAATGGTGAAACTGGTTATTCTAATCATGCTAGATCATTTTGGTCAAGGTTACAAACAATTAATGATAATGTTGGTGTGCCTATTAACATAGTTCTTGAGACATCACAACATCCGATGTTTTATAAGAATTATGATGGAATCAAGATTTGTTATAATGTTTATGAATCTACTCTTCAACCAGAGAGTTTTTTTAATCATATTAAAAACAATTGGGATTATTTTTGGTGTCCCTCTGAATGGCAACGTCAATGTATGATTGATCAAGGATTTCCAGCAGAAAGGATTCATGTTGTTCCAGAGGGTGTTGATGGAAAAGAGTTTTTTCCAGTTGCGGATAAAGATCTTGCCGAAGAATTTACTTTTATTATTGTTGGTAAATGGGAATATCGTAAAGCAACTAAGGAAATGATTAATGCTTGGTTAGAAGAATTTCCTTTAGAAAGTTATCCAACTGGCTTAAGATTGATTCTGTCCGTTGACAATCCATTTGATAAGGAAAATGTAGATCACAAAATAAATACTATTAAAAATCTGAATGATCCGAGAATTACATTTGTTCATTTTCCGCCGAGAAACGAATATATTAAATTACTTCAAACAAGTCATGTTTTTTTAAGTTGTTCAAGATCTGAAGGCTGGGGCCTACCTCTTATTGAAGCTATTGCATGTGGTATTCCTAGTATATGTACGAACTATTCCGCACAAATAGATTTTGCTAATAATATTGCTCATATGGTCAATATAAAAGAAATGAGACCAATTCCAACTGGTTTTCCAGGGGAATATGCGGAACCAGACTTTGAGCATTTTAAATCTTTAATGAGATATATTTTTGAAAATTGGAATGAATGCCGGCAAAAAGCTTTAATGGGTGCTAGTTATATTCGTCAAAAATTTTCGTGGGAAAATGCAGTAGAAATAGCAAAAAAATATTTATTATCAATTGATGATGATTATAAATCAAAAGAAACAAATGTAGCGCCGGTATCTGCCAAAATTAATATTACTCTTATTGATGGTATTAGATTTGAGATGTCTGGTAATAATGGTCTCGAATATTTAGTTAAATTTATTGATAATGATCATAATAGCGTTATCTATTCAACTAAAATGAAATTAGTTAATAAGGATAACGTATGTTGGGCGGCTCCCAACGCTAAATTTTTTGTTAACTGGAAAATCGAAGTAAAATCAATTAATAATACTATCGACAACAAATATTTATATGATGACGATACAATAATTCTTAAAGGTGGTATTCGCAGAGAAAGTTTATCTTCTCAAAAAGAAGAAGAATTTATTTATAAACTTGATCTAAAGGATAAAAGAGTTTTTATTAATCTTGAGAGCAGAGCTCTTGGAGATAATTTAGCATGGATTCCATATGTTGAAGAATTTAGACAGAAATGGGGTTGTAAAGTAATATGTACAACTTTTTGGAATAATTTATTTATTGAGCAATATCCAGAGATAGAATTTGTCAAACCAGGTACAGTTGTAGATAATTTGTATGCACAATATCGAGTTGGATGTTACGATAATGATAATACAAGAAATAAATTTAATTGGAGAGAAGTACCACTTCAAAAAGTAGCAGCTGATGCGCTTGGTTTAAAATTTTCAGAAATTAAGCCAAAAGTTACAGTTAATGTGATTCCAAGAACTGGTAGAAAATATGTTTGCATTTCGGATCATTCTACAATGCAATGTAAATATTGGAATCATCCTGGTGGCTGGCAACAGGTTATTAACTATTTGAGTGATTTAGGATATGATGTTGTTGCAGTTTCAAAAGATCCTACTGGACTTACTAAGACCGTGCCAATAAACAATAAAACTATAGAAGAAACGATATCTATTATCAACAATTGTGAATTTTTTGTTGGAGTTGGATCTGGATTATCTTGGTTAGCGTGGGCTTTAGGAAAAAAAGTTATCATGATTTCTGGATTTAGTGATCCTTTTACAGAATTTATTTCTGATAATTATCGTCTTGCACCACCTCCAAAAGTATGTCATGGATGTTTCAATGATGTTCGATGTAATTTTGATAGATCATGGAATTGGTGCCCACGAAATAAAGATTATGAATGTAGTAAAATGATCACGCCGGAAATGGTAAAAGAAAAAATAGATCTTTTAATTAGTCATTTGTAAGAAATTATAAAGAGAGTTTTTGAATTTGTTAATTTTGGGGTTAAGATATTATGTCTGTCCACATTCCAATTTATGGGGAAACTCTAAAGAAAAAACTTCTTAATCTTGCAATTCTTAAGGCTTCAGCACAAGAAATTCCAGATATGACTGTACGAGTATCAGCTGGAACATTCTGGAAGCATGTTTCTGGTGAATTAGTTTTAGTTGAGTTTCCAGGTGGAGTAAGTAGTGCTCTTAGTAGTCCAATACATTATCCCAAATGGTGTATTATAGCATTAGGTGCTGAAGATCAAGAAATTGTGGTACTTGACGGGGATGAGGCTTCTGATCCTGATTTTCCACATATACCGTATGGGAGATATCCGATAGCAGCGATATATTTGATACCATCAACAGAAAAGATTACTAATAAAATCATCTTTGATATACGTCCAATATTTGAACTTGGTGTAAGAAGACATACTGATTTAGAATTAACATCAGCAGTTAGTTTACATGCTGCTGCATCTATTTCCTATGATAATTCAATATCTCGATTATCTGGAACAACTGTTCAAACTGCCATTGATGAGTTTATCACTCAATGGTCTGGAACAACAGGTACTTCTGGAACTTCTGGAACAAAAGGAGATGATGGGTCATCAGGAACATCAGGCACATCCGGTATTAGTGGAACTTCAGGTACATCAGGTACATCCAGTACTAGTGGAACTTCAGGCATATCAGGTACATCCGGTACTAGTGGAGTTTCTGGAAGAGATGGGAGAGCTGGGATTGATGGTTTGTCGGGTTCATCAGGAACATCTGGTACGTCAGGTACATCTGGTACGTCAGGTACATCTGGAACTTCTGGAAGTTCTGGAACATCTGGCACGTCAGGTACATCTGGAACTTCTGGAAGTTCTGGAACATCTGGCACGTCAGGAACATCAGGAACGTCGGGTTCATCTGGAGAGTCTTTTTATGTAGATGAATTTGGTGATTTAGATGAGTCAAAAGTTCAATGGATTATAGACAATAGTGGTGCAACACCATCAGATGTTTATGTGATGGTTGTTGTTAATGATAATAGAATTAATAAAACTGTTCCAGATGGGATATCAAGTGATGTTTCTCGTAAATGTATCATGTATGACGGAACAGATTGGTATAATTATGGTTGGTTTATAGGATCTGACGGTACGTCAGGTACTAGTGGAACATCTGGAACATCTGGTACTAGTGGAACATCTGGTACGTCAGGTACTAGTGGAACATCTGGTACGTCAGGTACTAGTGGAACATCTGGAACATCTGGTACTAGTGGAACATCTGGTACGTCAGGTACTAGTGGAACATCTGGAACTAGTGGAACATCAGGTACATCTGGTACATCTGGTACGTCAGGTACATCTGGTACGTCAGGTACATCTGGTACGTCAGGTACATCTGGTACTAGTGGAACATCTGGTACGTCAGGTACTAGTGGAACATCTGGTACGTCAGGTACTAGTGGAACATCTGGAA
>Ga0116185_1002326_pt1 | contig 17764 bp, 16 predicted proteins | sample AD_JPNNA7_MetaG_FD_89754 | JGI IMG/M metagenome (GOLD analysis project Ga0116185, IMG submission 89754) | Active sludge microbial communities of municipal wastewater-treating anaerobic digesters from Japan - AD_JPNNA7_MetaG | ecosystem: Engineered > Bioreactor > Anaerobic > Digestate | place... | reverse complement strand
GCATCCGTGAGAGAGCAGCTGTCCCTCTATTTTCCCCCCGAAGACGGCGATGAGATCGACTGGCAGAAGGTGGCCGTCATCATCGCCCTCAAAAGCCGCCTGTGCATCCTGACAGGCGGGCCGGGAACAGGGAAGACGACCGTGGTCTCGCGCATCCTGGCGCTCCTTTCTCTGCAGAACCCGAAGCTGCGCATCGCCCTGGCAGCACCTACGGGAAAGGCGGCTCAAAGGCTCGAAGAGGCTGTGGGCAAAGCCATGGGGACCATCGCGGGAAGCGGTACGATGCCCGCGGGCACGGCTTTGCGGGCCTCCACGATCCACCGGCTGCTCGGCATGGTCCCCGGGAGGTCTCGAATCCGGTACTCGGACGAAAATCCCCTGCCGTATGATGTCGTCGTGGTGGACGAGGCCTCCATGGCTCCCTTGAGCCTCGCGGCGCGGCTCGTACGGGCGCTGAAACCGGATGCACGCCTCATTCTCGTGGGCGACAGGAACCAGCTCGCCTCCGTTGAGCCGGGGCACGTTCTCGGGGATATCTGCGATACGGGGCCCTGCTATTCGGAACATACCTGCAGGCTCATCCGCGAGACTGCAGGCTACACGCTTGCTCCGGGAATCCCCTCGGGTGTGCAGGACTGCATCGTAGAGCTCAGGCGCACCTACCGGTTCACGGAAGAGAGCGGCATCAGGAGACTCGGAGAGGCGATACGCAGCGGGGACATCCGGGATTGCATGGAGATGATCCGGCATGAGACGTTCAGTGATGTCACCGTCCGCGAGATGGAAAGGCCCGAGTCTCTCAGGCAGGCCTTGCGGCCTGTCGTGCTCGAGGGATATGCGCCTTTCCTCCGGGCTGCCGACATCGGAGAGCGCTTCACTCGCTTGAGAGGGTTCAGGGTCCTGTGCGCCCTGAGAGAGGGGCCCTACGGGGTCAATGCCGTGAACGGCCTGATCGAGACTGTGCTCGCGGAAGAGGGGCTCATCCGGACCGGCAGACAGCACTACCACGGCAGGCCCGTCCTCATCACCTCGAACGATTATGCGTTGAGGCTCTTCAACGGGGACATCGGGATCATCCTCGAAGATGAAGAGGACGGGGAGCTGAAGTGCTTTTTCCCGGGTGCAGGCTCATCCGTGAGGAAGATCTCGTGCCTGAGGCTGCCAGAGCACGAGACGGCCTTTGCCATGACCGTACACAAGAGCCAGGGCTCCGAGTTCTCGAAGGTCGTGCTCCTGCTTCCTCCGCAGGATTCGCCCGTTCTCTGCAGGGAGCTGATCTATACCGGGATGACACGGGCCATGAAGCACCTCGAGCTCTGGATGAAGCCGGAGGTCTTTTTGCAGTCGGCAGCCCGCCGGACAGAGAGGATATCGGGCCTTGCCGGACTGCTCGGGAGCCGGGGCGGCTCCGGCGATGCCGTCTTTACGGATCAGGATGCTGACATCCCTCAAGATAGTGTGATATAGAGATATCAAGAAAAAAATTCCGTTTGCAGGCGCGTGCCATGGGTAAAATCCTTACCGGAATGGGGATCGCTGTCGCCGTAATTGCGGCCGTCATCGTCCTGATCCACTTGAGCTGTATGGGGTATCTCGACAGGGCCTGAAGCTTCTTCCTCACGCTCTGCTCTTAAGAAGACGAATGAACCCGCTTCCTGCGGACAACAAGATTCCTGTCCCGTGAGACGAATATCCTGCTTATGAGGAAACAGGCCGCTGCATGTGCTCCCGGCGGCCCGGCAGGGAGATTCCGGTCATCCGGAACCATTCATCAGACAGCAACTACGGAATTCTCGACATTCTCGTAGGGTGAGCGGACATACTTGTCCGCGCTGTTGTCATTCTCCCACTTGCTGTTGTCGAGGAGGTAACGGAACTGGTATTCGTGCCCTTGCTCGAGGTTGAGTGTGGTTTCGAACGACCCGTCTTTGCGATGCTTCATGGGGTTCGCCTCGGGATTCCAATCGTTGAAGTCGCCGACGAGCGATACGTTATCCGCTGAGTCTATCATATCTTTTGGAAGAACAAACGTCACCTTGCACACGGGCTTGTTTTTGAGATACTGCTTTTTGATACTCATTGTACCCTCCTAAATCCCCTTCCCTCGAAATTGTCTGCCGGAGAGGCCTTATAAAGAAACAACTATTGTTTATTAATATTGTCCCAAGATAACTCGTCAATACCCCGAAGGCGGGATAAAATGAGTTCATTAAGCAACGCTTCTATTTGCTCATTCTTTTCAATTGGATGAATTAGCTCTTTCGAGAAAAATCTTCTCTCAGGGAGACCAGCATCGCGACGGAGCGCTCGGTGAGCCGATACCTTTTCGTTCGTATCCCGGGGGCTTCCTCCAAAGTGAGGCAGTCCTCCCCGGGGGAGAGAGAAGAGTCGATGAGGCGGTGCCACGAGCATCCGTGATCCGGACGGGGAAGCTCGAAGGACAGGGGCTCCCAGAAGGCGTTGATCATGAGGAAGACATGCTCTCCGCGGTCAGGCGCCTTCATTTCCAGTGCGATGCTGTGGGAGTGCTCGCCGAAGTCTGGCTCGCCGAGATTCACCCCGTGCCAGGACATGACCGTATGCGATCTGCCGGGAGAATTCAGGGGAATATGCTTCAGGTGGAACACCGAATACGAGCGGGTGAATTGGATGAGTCTCTGCACGAAGCTCAGGAGGTCTCGGTTCTTCTCCGTCAGATTCCAGTCGAACCAGCTCAGCTCGCTGTCCTGGCAGTAGGCATTGTTGTTGCCGTTCTGCGACCGCCTGACCTCGTCTCCCATGAGGATCATGGGTGTTCCCTGGGACGTGAGGAGGATGGTCAGGAAGTTCTTGATCTGTCTGAGACGCAGGTTCTCGATGTCAGGGTCGTCGGCCGGACCTTCTACTCCGCAGTTCCAACTGTGGTTGTAATCGTATCCGTCACGGTTGTCTTCGAGATTGGCTTCATTGTGCTTCCGGTTATAGGAGACGACGTCGTTGAGCGTGAACCCGTCGTGGCAGGTGATGAAGTTGATGCTCCGGTTTATGTCGCGGTCCGGCTGCGGGAAGATATCCGGGCTTCCGAGGACCCTGTTCGAGAGCTTGAGGGCCGTGTCCGGGTCTCCCTTGATGAATGAGCGCACGTCGTCCCGGAAATGGCTGTTCCACTCGGCAAACCTGTCTCCGACGAACGAGCCCACCTGATAGAGCCCGGCTGCATCCCAGGCCTCGGCGATCATCTTCGTGCCGGCAAGGACCGGGTTGGATTCTATGGACCAGAGGATAGGAGGCCTTTCGAGAAGCTCGCCGAACTCGCCCCGTGACATGATCGAAGCGAGGTCGAACCGGAATCCGTCAACATGCATCTCTTCCACCCAGTAGCACAGGCAGTCGAGGATCATTTTCCGGACCACGGAAAAATTGGTGTTCATGGTGTTCCCGCATCCGGTGTAATTCTCGAAGCGCTGGTTTTCGAGGTTGTAGATATAGTATGCCGTATTCTCGAGCCCCCGAAACGAGAAGGTGGGGCCGTCGTGCCCTGCCTCGGCCGTATGGTTGAAGACCACGTCCATGATGACCTCGATGCCGTTTCGATGGAGGGCCTTGACCATATCCCTGAACTCGTTGACGGCGCCCATGGGGTCCTTGTCGGAGCTGTATCCGCCGTGGGGAGCAAAGAAGGCCATGGGACTGTATCCCCAGTAGTTTCTCAAGGGAGGCCTGGCATCCTGCTCGTCGAACTGCTGGATCGGCATGAGCTCGACTGCCGTAATGCCCAGGCGCTTGAGGTAATCGATCTTCTCCACGAGCCCGGCATATGTCCCGCGCTTCCCTTCGGGCAGCAGGGAATTGGGGTTCCGGGTGAACCCCCCTACATGGACCTCGTAGATGATGCTCGACGAAAACGGGATGTTGAGCGGTTTATCATCCTCCCAGTCGTAGCACGAGGGATCTACGACCACGGATTTGGGCGCCCAGGCGCAGTTGTCTCCCGGAATGCACGCCTTCGGCCGGTCATAGTTCTTTCCGATGGCTACGGCCTTTGAATAGGGGTCGATCAGGAGCTTGTCTCCATCGAAGAAGAGCCCTTTTGCGGGATCGTGCGGTCCATGGACCCGGTAGCCGTAGAGCTGGCCCGGCTTGATATTGCGGACGAAAACGTGCCAATAGTGGAAGGTCCTGTTCCGGGCCGGATCGAGGCGGATAACGCGTGCAGGCTTCCCGTCATCGGGGTCGTCGAAGAAGAGCAGCTCGACGGAAGCGCAGCTTTTCGAGAAGATGCTGAAGTTCACCCCGTCGGGATAGGCGGTAGCCCCGAGCGGGTAGCTCTTGCCCGTCAGAATGTCTTGGTCCACAACTATGCTCACCGCTGCCTTTCAACCGATCCTCAAGGGATCAAAGCCCCTTTGCACCGCTGCCGCCGGGCAGCATCGCCGGATGGCCGCTCCGTTCCGATCCGCCTGCGTGCTTTTAAGGTCTCCCGGCAGACGAAAAAGGGAAGCCGGCGGCTTTAAAAAGGGAGATTATCACATGCCGTATGGATTTGCCAATCTCATTGCAGGGCGCTGTACAATGCAGGGAGCTGCTTTGCGGAGAGATGAGCGTTCCGGACCCTCATGGACGTGAAAAGCTCGAAAGGTATGGAGCACTTAATGATTCAGGCTTTCGTTCCGGCTCCTTCGGTACATCCATGCCAATCCGGAAAGCCCTGCACCGACGATGAACAATGTTGAAGGCTCGGGAATGGGAGAAGACCTGTCATGCGAGCTGTAGGAGATATCGTCGATGCACAGCTCGTGATCAGACCATATCGGTCCGGCAAGGGCACCCCCATCTCCTGCCCAGAGGGCAAAGCGGTCGATGTCACGGTAGTTGAGGGTGACGGGTACGGCATGGAATGTCGTGTCGATAGTCAGAACGGCAGAGTATTTCAGGGATCCTTTTTCCCAGGCCTGCGCATACACATCTTGTCCGCGATAATAATAGGACCCCAGGGTGAGGCTTGCTATATCGAAGGTGTGTGCGTCATTCGCCATGGAGAACTCCCGGGTATGGACATAGGTGTTCCCGCCTACACCCCCCATCATCATATAGCCTTCAAGAGAGGCCCATTGGGGGGTGCCTGCAAGGGGATCGCCAGTTCTGTCTTTCGACCAGTTGAATCCCTGATAGCCTGTCGGGACATCACCCCATCCATCGGTGGCGTTTCCCAGGGAGTCACGAGGTGCGAGATCTTCGAAGCTGATGACGCCCGCAAGGGAAATGACGGGTATGAGGAGGAAGAGGATGACGGATAGAGACGACGAAGGGACTTTCATGGAAAACCTCCGGATCAGAATGTATTACCCTACAATAGAATCAATAGCGGCCGACCGGTGACAATCAAGGACGAGAAGGGCTTCCTGACAGGATGTGTAGGCACGGCAGGGAAATTATTTTGCGTCTCGGGACAAATAACCTTCACTCTCTCCCGGAAACGCCCTGCCTCACCCGATGGTGTCCTCTTCTGCAGGAATGAATTTCATTTTGCAGGACAGGGCATGCTCCTACCCCCGTGGCAAGCCGCAGGCTAACCGACGGAAAAGCCAAGACAAACGATCCGTAAGAGCACGTGGTATATTTCTTGAAGCATGGCTTAAGGGTTGGAATAATACTTGGATCAAAAGGAAGAAGCCGTGAGAGAGCCGCGATTTTTCGATATCGTTCAGATAGGCTTTCTGGCTCTCCTTCTGCTCCGCTGCACCTCCACGGCAGAGCTCCCGTCAATGCCGTCTCCCGACCCCAAAGAGCTCTGGACGTATATCACCAGGACAAATCCGTACACCCAGTGGCAGCACTGGCCAGGGTATGAGGACAAACAACCCGGGCTGAGTCCTCATGGGGCATGGTTCGAACTCTATGCCAACGATACGGCGATCGAAGCGGCCAGGGCAGGCAGAAGCGTGATGCCTTCGGGCTCGGTCCTGGTGAGAGAAAACTATGCGAGAGATAAAACAACGCTGTTGTCGATCACTCCCATGTACAAGGTAAGGGATTACAGCCCGCGCGCCGGCAACTGGTTCTGGGCCGAATACAGCCCCGAGGGAAGGGTCAGGGCAGGCGGAAGGGTTCAGTCCTGTATCCAGTGCCACAGCGCATCGAAATATGACTTCCTGTACACTCGGCCCGGACAGGCCAGGTAGGGGCAGCGGAGTTTTCCTCAGAACAGACTGTCTCACGCGCAAGACAGATCACCCCATCTTTCGGAGGTGGACTCATGGGTGTATCAGCTCATACCGGGACAAGTCCCATGGGAGGCGCGGTGCTCATTCTCCTGTACATCCTCATTGCAGCCGTTCCCATGATTGTCGCATCCTTCTTAGCCGTGACGCATGAAAATGCAGTCTACGAGCTGGGAAGGAATTTCGCCCTCATCGGGTTCATGGTGCTCATTCTCCAGGTCTTCCCGGCCTCACGCCTCAAATGGATCGAACGTCCCTTCGGTCTGGATATCGTGCTTCGCTTTCATCGGAACATGGGGATCTTTGCACTGCTGCTCCTTCTTGCCCATCCCCTCCTGCTTTCAGCCGGGCTGGGCAGCGCCGGCCTCCTTATCGGGATAAAAGTTCCCTGGTACATATGGCTCGGAAGGCTCACCCTCGTCCTCCTGCTCGCCAACGTCCTCTTGAGCACCTACCAGACGTCTTTGAAGTTCAGGTTTGAAAAATGGCGGGCTGTGCACGATATCCTGAGCCCCTTGATCCTGGTTTTTGCCTTCGTCCACAGCTTCACTGCCGGACAGGACCTCAGGAACCCATTCCTGCAGGGTGTCTGGGCAGCAGCCCTGCTCGCTGCCGTCGTCCTGTTCGTCTATCACCGGATCGTGAGGCCGATGATCCTGAAAAGCCATCCCTATCGGGTCATAGAGGTCCGGCCGGAGGCGTCGGACGTATGGACGATCAAGCTGGCCCCTCCCGAAGGGAGAAAGATCGAAGAATACCTGCCCGGGCAGTTTCACTTCATCACCTTTTACCGGGACAGGAGCCTGCCCGTTGAGGAGCATCACTGGACAATCTCCTCCCCGCCGTCACAGGGGGAATACGTAAGCTCCACTATCAAGGCGCTCGGTGATTTCACCTCCACGATGGGTGAGACGAAAACAGGTGACGTTGCCGCGGTCCACGGTGCCTTCGGGCGCTTCTCCTATCTGTTCCATCCTGAAGAAAGGGACCTCGTGTTCGTCGCAGGAGGCATCGGGATCACGCCCCTGATGAGCATGATCCGGTATATGCACGACGTCAGGGATGCCCGGAATGTCGTCCTCTTCTACGGCAATCAGAAGGAGGACCAGATCGTGTTCCGCGATGAGCTCTCGAACATTGAGTCGGAGGGATACCCGAGCTTGAAGGTCGTCCACGTAATCAGCTCTCCGGAGAAGGAATGGACCGGTGAAACAGGGTATGTGGATCGGGAGAAGATCAGGAAGCATTGCGGAGACAACCTTCAAGGCAAGGCATTCTACCTGTGCGGGCCTGCCGGGATGCTGGAGGCGGTCGCATCTGCCTTAAAGGGTATGGGAGTGGCGGACCGGCAGATAAGAACAGAAATCTTTTCGTTTCTGGATTAGGGGGCAACCCATGCGCAAGGAAGAGCTGAAACACGTTACAACGATCGTCGTCCTCATCCTCGTTCTCGCTGCGGCTGTCATGGCCTTCATCAGGGCGGCCCCCTCCTCTTCTCATGACGGATCAGGCCCTGGGACAAGGGAGCCGCATGCAATCTCCACGGAGTCCGAGGTGCGGTCGCCCTCGGTAATCGGCTGATCGCACCACTCTACTTTTCGAGCGCGACAAACAGATCGCCGTCGAGGAAGGATTCGCACCTCGTATCGCCGAGGGAAATGAACCTGTTGTCCGACTGGAGAGGAACGTCGTTGCTGTCGACCGGTCTGCCGTTGACGATGGGGACGGAAACCTCTGCGTGCACCCCGCTTTCATCCCTGCCGTACCCGAGGGCGAAGCCCCTTTCGCGCGTTCCCTGAACGATCTTGTACATCTCCTGACACCTCTTGCACTCATTATCATCAGTCGCGGCACCTTTTTCAATCTTTGCGCCGATGATGGGATGAGCGCTCCGAGACAAAAGAGGTCAAACCGGGGATGGGCTTGCGCAATCTCCCGGGCTGGGAGAGACAAAGGGAGAGGTCGTCCGGGAGCCTGCCGCTTCTATTCCGGGGCAGTCACGAACGTGGTGTCTACATCTGCGGCTGTGAGAGGACAGCCCGCCTGAAGAGGTCGTTGTAGAGATAGACCTTTGATCCGCCGGGCTTGAGGGTCATGGTGCCCGGCTCCACCCTGACGACGTGAGGCGTGCCGAGAAGGTCGCTGACCATGGATTCGGAAGCGCCCGTAAAGCTGCCTGCAGCGTTTCCCACCTGCGGGCTGCTCTGCGTGTTGCCGTATCCGTCCGGGTCGCCCCAGGCAATTATGTCGAAGTGGATATCCATGGTCACATCGATCATGATGCTTACCCCGGACTGGCAGGTTATGTTTGAAAGCTCGCTTTCACTGATCGACTTCATCGCCATGAGAGACAATGGCAGGAGCAAGCAGGCAATGATCAGAATCGTTTTCTTCATCCCTGTCTGTTCTCCTTTTCACGTGATCGATGGGAATATCCCCTGCATCGGATAGCTTGCCCGGAGCCGGGATAAATTATTGCATTTATATACCAGCAATTAATAATTAATTTCAAGGAAAATGCAAGGGTGGGGATCCGGTTTTCCCGGGCCTCGAGAAGAATCTCGATAACGGAGCCAATGCAATCTCTTCCCTGAATGCCTGCAGCTGCCGGGCAATGCGCTGGATCTTTCCCTGGTATGAGTTCTGGAAATGGCTGCCTTCGGGTTTACTATATAAATTACGAGGGCAGCTCCTCGATGATCACAGAGATGCAGTGCAAATCCCCTGATGGAGTGATGCATAGGTGAAAAGAGAGATGAGGAGGAAATCCTGCTGTGCGGCATTTCCCTGTGCAGGCTTCATCAGCTGTTCTCCTGCTCTGGGTGCTCACCTGCCTCACGTCATGCGGAAGCGGAAGCTCCGCTGACAGAAACGGCGCGGCATCATCGGAAGCTGCAACAGGATACTCCTGGACCTACATGATCTATATGGCAGCAGACAACAATCTCTCGGATGCGGCCGAGGCAGATATCAATGAAATGGAAAGGGTCGGTTCGACCGCAGACGTGAGTGTGGCCGTACAGGCCGAGTTCATGCCGGCTGTATCCGAAGGCCTTCCGGCATCGACCGTACGGGGCAGAATCGTGCGGGACAATGATCGGACAACTATCGGCTCGTGGTACAGTGAAATAGGGGACAGGAACATGGCCGATCCGGCAACCCTCACGGAATTCATCACGTGGGCTGCCCGGGAGTATCCGGCAGATCACTACGCCCTGGTGCTCTGGAGCCACGGCTCGGGATGGAAGGATGGAGAGACGGGCTCTCCGATTCTCGATAAGGGCATGATCGTGGACACGGATTCCGAAGGCAGCTCCTATCGCATGTCCCTGCAGGACATCGCGGATGCAGTCGGAAACAGCAGCGTCTTCTTCGATGTGATCGATTTCGATTCCTGCCTCATGGGGATGTATGAAGTAGCTTACGAATTCAAGGATCTTGCTTCCTACCTCGTATTTTCCGAAGACGTCTATCCTGTAAGCGGAGACTCATACGACACCATCCTCAAAGAGCTCACGGAAAACCCGGGCATGGACGGGGCTCTGCTTGCACAGACCATCGTTGAAAAATGCATGGAGTACTACCGGACCCGCAGCATATCCGTGACGAAGTCAGCCGTCGGTACGGCACAAATCGATGAGTTCCACGCAGGGATATGTACCCTGGCCGAGTACCTGAGCGATCACATGAGCGTCGAGGGGCCCAATATCGAATCGGCCAGGGCGGAATCGGTTGCATACCAGTACCCCGAAAACCACGACCTGGGTGATTTCCTGGAAAAGCTCGATGGGTATACCGGCTCCACGGAGCTGAAAACGATAATCGGACAGGTTGCGGAGTCACTCTCGCAGGTTGTCGTGAGCAGCAAGGTATTCAGCTTGAATGCCGATGACAAGATCAATGACAGCATGGGGGTCGCCATATACCTGCCGTCCGGTACGCAGGCGTCCTTAGGTGAGATCGATCGGTATTCCCGGCTCTCGTGCAGCAGATCAGCGTCCTTTACCTGGGCCAACCTCGTGAATCAAATCGTAACCGGCAATCCCGTCATCAGCAGGGAAAGCGCGATCGGAAGCTCGACAGCGCTCTACACGGAGGGCTTTTAAGGAGTGATCTTTCACATTCATGGTGCGGGACTGCACGGTCATGCCTTGAAACCATGGGGTGCACTCCTGAAGCGCTCTAACGGGACGGCCGCTTCACGATGAGAACCGGCTTCCTCGAGGAGTGTATCACCTCTTCGGAGACAGAGCCCAGGATCATCTCTCTCACATTGCTCTTCCCATGGGAGCCCATGGCGATGATGGACACATCCTCGGCTTCTTCGGTCCGGAGAATGACGCTTGCCGGTATTCCCACCTCGATGCTCGTCTCGACCTCGAAGCCGGTCTCTTCAAAGTGGACCCTGAGAGAGTCCATGGAGCTTTGCGCATCTTCCCTGAGGTTCTTTTCTATCTCCATGGAGATTATCGGGTTGTAGATAAGCAGGTCGAGAACCCTCGAATCGATTGCATGGAGGATGAAGACCCACTGGCGGGCTCCATCTCTCAGCTGATCGATGTATTTGATCGCCTCCTGGGCGACATCGGAGAAATCCGTAGGATACAAGATCTTTTTGAACATGGCCATACCCCGGCATATGCTTTTGAGCTCATGAGTATTGGTAATGCGGTGCAACGGGAATTTCCCAAATTTTATTGCCCGATCCAGGAAAAGATCCGGGGCGCGTATGGTCTGTCCTCCCGGATACGGATCTGCCGGGAAAGGTCTCTCCGGCAGGGCAGAAAGGATCCGAAGCAGCTTTCCGGCTCATGACGAGGGCAAAAAAAAAGCCAAGTAGCAAACGTGCTGCCTGGCAGTTATGAAGAGAGTATTTTTTCGTTGTGTATGCGCTATCGGCCGGGAAAAAAGAAAACATGAAGGAATTTTTTCTCGCGACAGAATAATGGGGGAGCTGTGCCTTCGAATCAATGTTTCCGGCTTCGTGGAAGGTGCTTCCACGAATGCTGCCGTGAGCAGACGGCGAGCGGCTCAGACAACTTCGAGACCGCGGTACAGGTCTTCGAGCAAGCCCTCACGGTCCATCCGGACTGCGCGGGGGAGGAAATCGAGGATATCCCGGGCAGTCATCCCGTCCTCTCCGATATCCGCTGCGGCAAGATCGCCCGACACGCCATGGATGAATACGCCCTTGCTCACTGCCTGATCGATTCCGAGTCCGAGCCCCAGCATGGCGGCAATTGTGCCGGTAAGCACATCGCCCGAACCTGCAGTCGCCATTCCGGAATTGCCGCTCACATTGATGAAAACCCTGCCGTCCGGGTATCCGATGAGCGAGTTGGCGCCCTTCATGACGATGATGGCATCGAGCTCATCGGCTGTCTTTGTCAGGATGCTCACCTTATCCGACTCGATCCGTTCGGCAGGAATCCGGGTGAGCCGCGACATCTCTCCCAGATGGGGCGTGAGCACCGTCGGCGCTTTTCTCTTTTTCAGGATGCCCGGGTCCTTGCTTATCGCCGTAATGCCGTCGGCATCGACGACCACGGGTTTTTCGATCGCCGAAACCAGCTCGCGGACGAGCTGGGCGGTCTCTTCGTTCAGGGACAGCCCGGGCCCGATGACCACGATGTCCATCTTCTCCGAGAGCTCGAGGAGGGATTCCTTGTTCTCGTATGAGATGCTCCCCGACCTGGTGGACTTCTGGGGAAGGAACACGATCTCGCTGCCTTTTGCACCGATGAAGGGCATGATGCCTTCGGGACATGCGAGCCTCGAGTATCCTCCTCCTGCCTTGAGGAAGGACATGGCAGAAAAGTATGGCGCACCGAAATAGCCGGATGCACCGGCGACAAAGAGGGCCTGCCCGAAGGTGTTCTTGTACCCCGCCGGGTTCCGCAAGGGGAGGGCAGGGGGATCGTTGATCTCGACCATGATCTCATCGGATGCATAGAGCTCCGGCGGAAAAGAGATGTGGGTAACGTAGAGCTTTCCGCAGAGTCCGTAGCCGGGCATGAGGAGGTTGCCGGTCTTGGGCAGGCCGAAGGTCACGGTATAATCGGCTGCTATTGCGCGTCCCATAGCCTTGCCCGTGTCGCCGTTCACGCCTGAGGGGATATCGAGACTCAGCACCGGCTGAGGGCACTCGTTGACTGCCTCGATCACCTCTGCATAAAGCCCGCTCACCTCCCGGTCGAGGCCGGTCCCGAGCATGGCGTCGACGACGGCATCGCAGTGGGCGAGATCATGACCGAGCGACCCGGTGGAATTCAGCCTGGCGACCTCTATGGGCAGCCTCGAAATGATATCCAGGTTCTCCTTCGCCGATCCCCGGTACTTGTCCTGATCGGCAAGGAGAAATACCCGTGCCCTGCCGCCCAAGGAGTGGATCTTCCTCGCCGCGACAAAGCCGTCGCCGCCGTTGTTTCCTCCGCCGCAGAAGACGAGGAAGGTCCCGCCGGGTATGCCCACTTCCCTGTCCAGCACGGTGCAGGCCGCCATGCCGGCATTTTCCATGAGAAGCATCTCGGAGATGCCGTATCTTTCGGTTGCAGATCTGTCCATTGCCCGCATCCGGTCTACACTGCTCACCTTCATGGTCTTCTCACTCCTTTCGCAAAATACCCATAGGACGTCCGATCAGAGAAACTTTTTCAAACGGATCGGCCCTCCGGCATGCCGGTGGATTTCGATGGATCATCTCCGATCACACACGGGCTGATCGGGGATGAATGCCCTGCCTGAGCGTGCTACTTCTTTTTCGAAAGGCAGTCGGGCCTCCAGAGGCAGTCCATGATACCGCAATCGGTGATGGTCTTGTAGCAGGGAGAGTTTCCCTCTGTCGTCTGGATATCCCGGATGAGGTCCTGTTTCGTCCTTGAAGCTCTCACGTCGATATTCATTTTCTTTGCTATGTTACGAACTTCCTGAATTCTCATTGGGATCTCCTCCTTTAAAGAAGGTTCATGAAACAAAAAGCCGCTTAAATATTGCACCAGGTATATTCACTTGTAAAGCATGAAAAATTCAGGTGAGGAAAACCGCCAGGAAAGCCCCGCAGACGAGTAAGAGGAACCCGGGCAGGACGATTTTTCTCAAGGGAGCAGACCCGATGCCCAGAACGAGGACGCCTTTCAGGAATGTATTTGCCGCAGTTGCAAAGACAATGGCCTTGGCCGCCGTAGCGGGCTGGATCCCGTTCTTCCCGTCGCTGAGCTGCGTCAGGGACAGCGTGATGGCGTCGACATCGGCGAGGCCAGAGAGGAAGCTGGTTAAATAGATGCCGCTCTCCCCGAGGTAGATCTGTGCTGCCTTTGCAATGAAGAGGATCAGGGTGAATATGACGCCGAAGGTGATCGCAGGCCAGAGTTCGAACGGGTTCGTGACGCGCATCTCCGCCTTCTCTTCGCTGCGGTGAAGGATGAAGAGGAAGAGGGCGTATGCGAGCCCCACGGCAATCGGGACGAGCATGGGCCGCCAGAGCATCGCAGCGAGCTTCACGTTCAACACGAGAACGATCACGAAGAGCCTGGCGAACATGATGGTCCATGCGATGAATATGGCGAGGGCGAACGGTCTGGAGAGGGCATCCTCGTGCCTGCTCCGCTCGGTGAGGCTCAGGGTGACGGCCGTGCTCGAGGCGATGCCTCCCAGGATTCCGGTCAGACCCATGCCCTTCTGCGTTCCCAGCGTTTTGATCAGGATATAGCCGATGAAGCTGATCCCGGAGATGAACACCACGAGGAGCCAGATGACGAAGGGATTGAACACGTCGAAAGGCGGAGGCCCCAGCTGGCTGTTGGGCAGGATGGGCAGGATGATCGCCGTTATGACGGCGAACTTGAGCGTTGCAAAGAGGTCTTCCCGCGTGAGCTGCCTGACGAACTGGCGCGTTTCGAACTTGAGCGAGAGCATGACGGTCGTCACAACCCCCAGGGCGATTCCGAGCTTGATCTTGCCCCAGAAGATGAGCGCCCCGCTCAATACGGTGATGAGTGCGGAGATCGGCGTCGTGAGCCCGCTCTGCGCCTTCAGCGAGCCGATGTAATAGGTGACGGTGAAGAAGGCGCCGACCACCACGATAACGGAGACGAAGGGCCAGGGCGAGTGGACGAGATCCGATGAAAGCGCGCTGGCGCAGCCGACGAGGCCCATGAGCGCAAACGTGCGGATGCCCGGGTGTTCGGTCTCTGGGTCCTTGAAGGAATATTCACGCTGGATGCCGACGAGAATGCCTACGAGGAGGGCGATCCCGAACCTGAGGAAGAGGGTCGCCTCATCCATCAGCCACGCATTCTGCATTTTCTATCCTCGAACGGCCTGATGCCGCATCTTCCGATCTCAATCCCAGCGAGGCCCATGTCCTGTCCACGATCGTATACAGCCCTGTAAGCATTTGCATTATCATAGAGGTTCTATCGGAATATGGCAATCCCTTCTGAAACGCATTCAGGGCTCCTGGGCGAGCATCTCATGAATCCATTCCTCGGCATCTTCAGGGCTCGTGACATACCGGACCATGCGGCCGTCTTTGATGTCCCGGCTCGCACAGGCCGAGGGACACCCGGTCACGATGAGGATGAGCTCCGCATCCTCACTGTCCTGATGGATAAACTCTGCAATTCCCTCCAGACGCCTGCGCATGGAGTCTACGGCCCCGACGCGGTCGTACCGTGCCCGGCACCCGCCGCAGTATTTCAGGCCCACCTTCTTCGGATGCGACCGAACCGTCATAAGCTGCCCCGATACTCAACACAAAGGGTAAGAGTTCTCATCGCCCTCCCGTGCCTTGTCAGCATTGATTGTTGACTATATTCCCGTCATTTCCGCTCTCTCCTCTGTCATTCCCTCGAAGGCAGGAATCCAGCAGATCTCGAGCTAACTGGGCCTCCGCCGTACTAGCCTTCCCTGTCTATCCCGCAGAGGTATCTGGCTATCTTCTGCTTCTGCTTCATGTTCACGAGCCGTGAGATCATGATCCGCTGGGCCTGGGGCGAGCCTGCGCCGTGCATGGACTCGGTCAGGTAGCCCACCGCTGCCGTGCCCATGGTGATGTTCTCGATGAGCCTCAAGATCCTCATCCGGTGCTCGGTCGGGACGTCGGCCCTGGCCTTGAAGTACTTCTCGACCCACTTGCCCACCTCGGGGGACGCGAGGTCCTGGGCGGACGGACAGGTGACCACGAGCCCGCCGGCAATGTCCTGGGCGAGCCTGGCTATCTCATAGGGGAAGCGGGTGATGTTCTGCTTGTGGACGTTCGCGAGGAGCACGTCCACGAGATAGGTTCCGCTCGGCTCCCGGTGGCCTTCGGATGCGCAGGCGATGCAGCCGCAGAAGAGCGTCTCGTTGAGGTGGTTCATCTCGATGATCTTGTCCTTCACGTGCGAGGCCTTCTCTGCGCCGTTGTACTCGGCGATGGTCTGGGCAGCCCCGATGAGGACGTCTCCCACGCCAACCTTGCAGGCATAGCTCTGGCGGTGGTAGGCAGCGAAGTTCTCCACGAGCTGGGTGGTGAAGTCGTACTCCCTGTACATGAACACCCTCTCCCAGGGCACGAAGACCTTGTCGAACACCACGAGGGCCTCGTGGCCTCCGTAGTAGATGTTGCCCCGATCGAAGGTCGATCCCTCGAGCTTCCTCGTGTCGCACGACTGCCGGCCCATGATGTAGGTGATGCCCTCTGCGTCGCTGGGAAGCGCGAAGGCGACCGCATAGTCCCTGTCTTCCTCGCGCATGGTGATCGTGGGCATGACGATGATCTCGTGGGAGTTCACGGCCCCGGTCTGGTGCGCCTTTGCCCCGCTCACGATTATCCCGTCCCTGTTCTCCTCGACGACGTGGAGGAACATGTCCGGGTCGGCCTGCTTGTTCGGGGAGAGCGACCGGTCGCCCTTGGGGTCGGTCATGGCTCCGTCGCAGGTCAGATCGTTCTCCTGGACGTATTCGAGAAACTTCAGGAACCTCCCATAGTACGGCGTGCCGTACTTCGCGTCGATGGCATGGGTGGTGATGGAGAGGGCATTCATGGCATCCATGCCCACGCACCTCTGGAAGCAGCAGGCGGTGAGCGAGCCCATGAGACGCCCCATCTTGCTCTTCTTGACGAGGTCGTCCCTGCTCTGGTGGATGTGGGTGAAGCGGTTGATCCTGTTGCCCGTGAGGTGGGACTTCGCGGTCAGGATATCCTCGTACTCGGGCCTGTGGGCGAATTCATAGGTTGCGGCGACCGCATTCATCGAAGGCCGGATGATGGGGTCGTCCACCACGTTTTCGACCTTCCTGCCGAACATGTATACGTTGAGCTTGAGCTTCCTCAGACTCTCCTCATATTCCTTCGCATTCATGAGCTTCGCCATGCGATTCCTCCTTTCCTGGAACTCGTATATCGTTATGTAAAGAATCTCCTATCTGTTCTTCCTCATGGCCGCAAGCCTGCCCTGGAGTGCGTCTATCCCTCTGAGAGGCCTTCAATCAGGGCTAGGACATTGTGGCCGAGGACCCGGTGGTTGTACCCGCCTTCGAGGATGGCGAAGCATCCGCCACCGTTTCTCAGGGAGGCCTGCCTCACGGCCCTGCCCATCTCGCGGTAGTCATCGGTGGCGAGGAGGCCGCCCCAGTCCTGCTCGTGGTTGTCGAACCCGGCCGAGATCCCGATCATGTCCGCACTGCAGCGTTCCATCTCATTGAAAACCTGCTTCAGGTAGGCGTTGCGGTCTCCCCTGTCAGGATTGAAAATGGTCACGTAATCTTTCCTCCCGAGGATGTTGACCGTGCCGTCCCCGAAATGGAGGTCGAAGTCGAGGATGCAGGCGGTGTTTATCCTGCCCAGGCGCTTGAGGTGCTCTATTGCAATAGCCATGTTGTTGTAGTAGCAGAATCCCCATGATGAATCGGAAGATGCATGATGACCGGGAGGCCTGATGAGGCCGAAGCACGGCTCGACGAGGCCTGTGACCGCTGCCTGGATTGCGCCTCCTGCTGCGAGGGAGGCGATCTCGTGGAGGCCCCGGTCCTTGACGCGCCGTATGTGGCCTTCCGTGTGGGCCGCCCTGATGTCGTCTTCGGAGGCAGGCTCTGCCGCTACGAACTGCACATGGGGGCCGATGACGTCGACCACGGCCTCCATCCTTCCGCTCTCGGCTGCAGGATCAGAGGTGTAGACCCGGTAGAAGTCCTCATGGAATACGACCTTCATTGCATTCCTCCTTGTCAGTGATTAAATATTTACCATCTAGTTACCGAGATGATCAAATAATATAATTACTGATAATGTGATTTCATCATCTATTCATCGAAAAGAAAGAAGGGAGAATACATGACAACGAAGATAGCGATCCTCACAGGCGGGGGCGATTGCCCGGGCTTAAACGGTGCCGTGAAGTGGGTCGTCAAGACAGCGCTCGATCCGCTCCTTGCAGAGAAGCGGTCTGTAAAATTCGAGGTAATCGGCGTTCGTGAAGGCTGGAAGGGGTTGGTCGAGGTCGATCCTGATGACGAGAAGAGCAGGTCGCTCCACCTCGAGCCCCTCGACGAGGAGAAGGTCAGGGCCTGGGACCGCTACGGCG
>Ga0116185_1002317_pt1 | contig 17810 bp, 18 predicted proteins | sample AD_JPNNA7_MetaG_FD_89754 | JGI IMG/M metagenome (GOLD analysis project Ga0116185, IMG submission 89754) | Active sludge microbial communities of municipal wastewater-treating anaerobic digesters from Japan - AD_JPNNA7_MetaG | ecosystem: Engineered > Bioreactor > Anaerobic > Digestate | place... | reverse complement strand
TACGAAGCGGCCGTGCCTCGTCGCGACCACCACGGCGTTGGCGATCTCGAGCGGCCAGACGCTCGGCGCCATGACGACGTGATCGAGGACTTGCGCCAGAGCCGCCTTCGCGGACTCCGTCTCCTCCTCGTTGAAGGCCCAGGCCAGTGTCAGTGACGCGTCCAGCACGAACACGTCAGTGCCGGCGTCCCTCGTCGATGAGCTGGCGGATCGTCATGCCGTCGAGCGTGTGCCCCTTGCGGAACTCCTCAAGCTTGGCGATCGACTCGGCCACCCGGCGGCGGCGCTCGCCGCTCGCCGGCACCAGCTCGGCCACGGGGTGTCCGTGCTTGGTGATCGTGATGCGCTCGCCCTTCTCGACCCGGCGCAACAGTTCGGGAAGGTGCGTCTTCGCCTCATAGGCCCCGACGGTCGTCGACCGCGTGGAAGCCGCCACTGCAGCCATGCTGGCCCCTTCCGACTGGTCTGATACTGGTCGGAACTCTACCGCGCCGCACCGCACTTGGCAGCGCGACGGCATCGGGCGCCCGAGCTGAGCAAAGGACAACCAGGCCCAGTCGAGCCAGATGGGCAGTCGACCCCCGCAGAGCCGCACGAACGCCCGGGGATCCCCGCCCGGCGCCACGAACACGGCCTCCACAGGACCGTCGTCGGTCGACGCCACCAAGTCACCGCGGTCCGACCAGTCGAGACCGGTCACTTGGCCGTCGAGCACGTGTTCATCGCGCTTTGTGAGCGACTTGGTGAAGCGGACGGCAGCCACGTCGTGGACCCAGACCGTCGTCCCCGATCCGCCCCAGCCCCAGAACGCCAGCCGTCGCCCCTCTGCGTCCCACACGCCGAGGAGCGGCGTGGACTCTCGCCGACGCTCCCACAGGCACACGCCATCCCTCGTCCGGTACAGGCGGAAGGTCGCACTGGGATCGCTGCCTGTTTCCGTCGCGAGGACCAAGCGGCCGTCGGGTGAGACCGCCGGCTGCTCGTAGAGGTTGCCGGCGGCGTGTATCACGCAATCGGAGTTCGTGATCGTGGCGAGCGCCCCGGTACGAAGGTCGAACAGAGGCAGGTCTTCATGGACGAGGGGCCCGTCCGCCGTCTCCTTGAGCGTGGTGAGGCGACGGAAGACGACCTCGCCCGTGTCGGCGGCGACCGAGGGGTCGGCCCCCGCGAGGGCGTGGAACGGCGCCAGCTTGCCCGTCCGGGCATCGCACACATAGAGACGGTCGTCCTCGGGCGGGGCGTTCCCTTTGGGCACCGGACCCGAGACGAGGAGCTTGGAGGGCGACAGCCAGGTCTGTCGTCGACGCTCCTCAGTCCGGTCCCGCGCAGATCAGGCCACTCGACGCGCCCGCGGACATCGATGATCGCCAGCGTCCGCCGCCATCCCGGACGCGGCAGCCATGACTTCAGGTAGGCGACGAGACGATGGTAGGGCGAGGCAGCAGCGGCGGCCGGCTCGAACGGCAGCTCCGCGACACGCCTCTCAGCGCCCGTCGATGGCGTGATCCGCCAGACGGACCACTGGCTCCCGTCGCCGCGGACGACGAGGAGCTCGCCCTTGACGGCGACAGGCGTGACGCCGCTCTGGGACGGTGACGCCGACGACGTCGGGAAGTCGGGCCCGTCGCCGTCACCGTCGTACCCGTGGCGGCGAGAGCGATGACCGCCACCACGGCGAGCCACCGGCGCCGTCCGGACAGTCCGGCCGGGCACCGTCGTTCTCGGAAAGATCCCGGCATGGTACGCCTCGTCGTCGCGCTCGCCCTGCTCATGCGCAGCCGAACCTCAGTCCGCTTCATCATTCCCTCCCCGAACGTCGATCGGCCTCGTCACGGCCTCTCCCGCGAGCGACCAGCGGCGGCTGCCATGACGACAGACGCGCGACCGGCCGATGACGCTCGCGCTCTAGGGCGCCCTCCCAGTCGGCTCACAGCGTCCTCCCAGCGTCCGACCAGACTGTCCGGTTACCCTGCTGTACACGAATGACCGCGGCACCTCCTGCGAGGGAGCGGCGCGCACCTCCCAACACCACTGGAGAAAGGCAGGGATGTCATGAGGCGAAAGGTGAGTCTCTGGATCGTGATCCTCCTGGTGGCCGCGCTCGCCGCCACGACGACGGCGACCGTGGTCCTCGCCACCGACGACCGCGACGGGCGAGAGGTCGCCGACGAGGCGCTGCCCGTCGGGCCGCACGGGCAGTGGCAGATGCCGTTCGGCGCCGAGCGCGAGTCCGGCTGGTACAGCGACCGTCACGACGAAGTCCTCCCCTGGTTCCTGTTCGCGATCGCCACGGGCGCCGCGGTCGGGATGCTGATCGCCTGGGGTCCCTGGCGCACCAGCCCGGCGACACCAGGTGACGGCGCAGGAGCGACCGGGGAAAGCGCCGCAGCCCGCGGCGACGTCGCAACCTATGGCGGCGGCATCATCGAAGCTGCACCCACTGAGCCCGCTGGCGGCGATGTCGGCACAGAGGCGGCGAAGTCGGTCGACGCGGAGCGGACCACCACGAGCGACGCCGCCGACACAAGGCGCCACGACGACTCCGGACCAGACTCCGCCTCGAGCGCTGTCTGAAGCAGAGCGGGCCGCCTCGAGCAGGCCTCCGTTGACAGACTGACGCGACGTGTTATGATATATCGCGTCACATCGATACAGCGGAGGCATCCATGGTTGGACAGACACCTGGTGATGGGCGGCGCCGCCAAGAGCAGCGGCGCCGCCCGCCGGCCGCCGGACAGTCAGCGCACGGGCACGGCGGCACGCCCGGCGGCGCAGCCGGCGGCCGTCACGGGCGCGGCACGCCCGGCGGCGCAGCCGGCGAAAGACCGTCACGCGGCCCCGGACATCCGAAGCGCTCGTCCCACGGCTTCGGACCGTTCGGCCGCGCCCGCAGAGGCACGATAAGAGCAGCAGTCCTCGCCGCCCTCGCCGAGGGCCCCATGCACGGGTACGAGGTCATGCAGCGTATCCAGGAGATGAGTGGCGGAGCATGGCGGCCGAGCCCGGGATCGGTGTATCCCACGTTGCAGGAACTCGAGAACGCCGAGCTCGTCCGCGGCGAGCAGGTCGAGGGAAGGCGTGTCTATGCCCTCACCGAGCCCGGCATCGCCGAGGCGCGCAAGTCGCGCGACGCCGAAGGCGGCCTGTCCTGGATCACGGCTCAGGGAGCTGCCGCCGGCCGCATGGAACTGCGCCAGGCGCTCGACGCCCTCGCCGCCGCGACGCGACAGGTCGCCACGAGCGGCTCGGACGAGACCGTCGCCAGGACGCTCGAGATCCTCGCCGATGCCCGCCGCCACATCTACGGTCTGCTGGCGGAGGGATGATGAGCATCGCCAGGACACGAGCGGCGTTTGCGACCGCAGACGTTGGCGTCGTCTGCCCGGCGATCGACCTTCGGCTGGAGCGGCGCAGGGCGGCGATGCGGGCGGCGGCGGGCTTCGTCGAGCGCACCGCCGCCCGCATCGCCCAGTCCCTGCGCGCTCTGCATGCAACGCTCGCGGACACGCTGCGAAGCCGCCCGCGGTATTGACCGCAGGCGCGGCCACGCCGTCAGCGATCGCCCCGCCGTCAGCGCATGCTGTCTTGCCCGCGGACAGCGTTTACGCGACGGCGCCGCGTCGATAGACTCATGCCGTTGCGGGCCGGCCTTGACGGAGCGATGGGCGGGCCCATCGTGATGGGCCCGCCCATCGACGACTCTCGCGCATCGGCGCGGACGCGCCGCGCGAACGGCTTGGGGAATGAGGAGGCTGCATGCGGGTGCTCGTGGTCGGCGGCGGCGGCAGAGAGCACGCCCTCGTCCATTCGTTCGTGGAGTCCGGCCTCGGACCGCAGGTGTTCTGCGCCCCGGGCAACGCCGGCATCGCCGCCGAGGCGGACTGCGTGCCCATCGGCGCCGACGACGTCGCGGCGCTGCTCGACTTCGCCGCCAAGGAGCGTCCCGACCTGACCGTGGTCGGACCGGAGGCGCCGCTCGTCGCCGGCCTGGCCGATCTGTTCCGCGAGCGCGGCCTCCGCGTGTTCGGACCGGACGCCGACGCCGCCCGCATCGAGGGCAGCAAGCTTTTCGCCAAAGAGGTCATGGGCGAGGCTGGGGCGCCGACGGGCGGCTACAGCAGGCACACCACCCTCGAGTCGGCGCTTGCAGCGCTCGCCCGTCACGAGCGCTATCCCGTGGTCATCAAGGCGGACGGCCTCGCCGCCGGCAAGGGCGTGATCATCGCCCAGGACGAGGCGGAAGCACGAGCCGCCGTCGAGGACATGCTCGTGCGCAAGACGTTCGGCGAGGCCGGAAACGTCGTCCTCATCGAGGAGTACCTCACCGGGAGCGAGGTCTCGCTGCTCGTCCTCTGCGACGGCGAGGTCGCGGTCCCACTCGCCCCGGCCCAGGACTACAAGCGCATCTTCGCCGGCGACCAGGGCCCGAACACGGGCGGCATGGGCAGTTACTGTCCCGTCCCCGGCTTCGAGCAGAAGGCGATCGACGGCGCCATGGACCGGGTCGTCGAGCCGGTGCTCGCGGTCCTGAGGCGGCGCGGCATCGCCTACCGAGGCGTCCTCTACGCCGGCCTCATCGTCAGCGCCGACGGCGCCAGGGTGCTCGAGTTCAACTGCCGCTTCGGCGACCCCGAGACGCAGGCTGTCCTGCCGCGCCTGCGCAGCGACCTTCTTGAACTCTGCGACGCCGCAGCGCGCGGCGAGCTGGCCGGCGCGACGCCGGCCTGGACGCCGCAGGCCTGCGTGACGGTGGTGCTCGCCTCGGCCGGCTACCCGGCCTCCAGCCACAAGGGCGACGTGATCGAAGGCCTCGACGAGGCGGCGGCGATGGACGGCGTCACCGTCTACCATGCGGGGACGGCGTTCGCCGGCCACGTGGCGGACGGCGGGGCGACCGCCGGCGGCGCGGCCGCAGGCCCCGGCGGCGGGGCCGCAGGCTCCGGCGGCGCGGCCGCAGGCCCGGGCGCCGCCGGTCGCGACATCGTCACCGCCGGGGGCCGCGTGCTCGCCGTGAGCGCCTTGGGCGACGGCTTCGCCCGAGCGCGCGAGCGCGCCTACTAAGCCGTCGCCCGCATCCGCTTCGACGGCATGCAGTACCGTCCCGACATCGCCGCGCGCGCCGTCCGCGCCGAAGCCGGCGAGATCAGCCTGTTCCCCGCTTCTTAGGCCGTCCGAGAGGAGCCCATCTTGGAGAAGACCAGCACCGAGGTCGAGGCCCTGCTGCAGAGCATCGACCTGACACCGCCGCTCGTCGGCATAGTGATGGGCAGCGAGAGCGACCGTGAGGTCATGCAGCAGGCGTGCGACGAGCTGGACCAGCGCCAGATACGCTACGAAATGAACGTCCTCTCGGCTCACCGCACGCCCGACAAGGTCGCGGACTACGCGAGGGGCGCGCAGGCACGGGGTCTCAAGGTCCTGATCGCCGGCGCCGGCAAGGCGGCGGCGCTCCCCGGCATCCTCGCCGCCTACTCCAACCTGCCGGTCATCGGCGTGCCGATCAAGACCAGCGACCTGGGCGGATTGGACTCGCTCCTGAGCATCGTGCAGATGCCCTCGGGCGTCCCCGTCGCCTGCGTCGCCATCAACGGCGCCCGCAACGCCGCCATCCTGGCGGCCAAGATCCTCGACGTGTGAGCGGAAAGGGGTGACGGTGGACCCCCGCTCGACGGCGCGCCTCATCTACCTCGCGGTGGCGATCATCGGACTCTTGCTCCTCTACGTCGCCGTGCGGGCGTTGTTCGCTTGACCCCGTCGTTCCAGCAGAGGAGGCACCTGTGGACAAACAGGCCATCGCGTCGGCCGCCGCGGCGCCGGCAGTCGGACCGTACTCACCGGCCCTCGCCGTCGGCGACTTCGTCTTCGTCTCGGGCCAGATCCCCCTCGACAGCGAGGGCAGGATCGTCGCCGTCATCGCCCCCGACCAGGCGCGCAAGGCGCTCGAGAACGTCAAGGCGCAGCTCGCCGCCGTCGGCCTCGGCATGGACGCGGTCGTCAAGACGACGATCTTCGTCACCGACATGGACGACTTCGCCGCCGTGAACGAGGTCTACGGCGAGTTCTTCGCCCCGCCCTACCCGGCGCGCTCCACCGTCGAGGTCGCGCGCCTGCCCAAGGACGTCAAGGTCGAGATCGAGGCCATCGCCGTCCGCGGCTGAGGGGGCCGAAGGCCCCGATGGCCGTCCCTGTGAGACAATCGCCGGGTCACCGCCGACCCGCGGCCGCCGGCGCGGCCGCTCGCGAGCCAGGGAGGGCACCATGATCGAGCGCTACACCCTGCCCGAGATGGGCGCCGTCTGGACGGAGCAGGCGAAGATGCAGGCCTGGCTCGACGTCGAGATCGCCGCCGTCAGGGCCTGGAACAAGCTCGGCAAGGTACCCGACGAGGCGGTCGCCGAGATCGAGGCCAAGGCGGCGTTCGACGTCGCCCGCGTCGCCGAGATCGAGGCGACGACCAACCACGACGTCATCGCCTTCCTCACCAACGTCGCCGAGTATGTCGGCGGCGCCAGTAAGTACATCCACTACGGCATGACCTCGAGCGACATGCTCGACACCGGCCTCGCCCTGCAGATCAAGCGTGCCGGGGCGATCCTCGAGAAAGACCTGACTGCGCTCGGCACAGTCCTGAAGCGACGCGCCTTCGAGTTCCGCGACACGGTGCAGGTGGGGCGCACGCACGGTGTCCACGCCGAGCCCATCACGTTCGGGATGAAGCTCGGCATGTGGGCGTTCGAGGTGCAGCGCCATCGGGAGCGCCTGCGCCGCGCGACGGAGGGCGCCGCGGTCGGCAAGCTGAGCGGCGCGGTCGGCGCCTACAACAACATCGACCCTCGCGTCGAGGAGCTCGTCTGCGAGGAGCTCGGCATCGGCTACGAGCCGATCTCGAACCAGGTCGTGCAGCGCGACCGGCACGCCGCCTTCCTCGGTTGCCTGGCGATCACCGGCGCGAGCCTCGAGAAGTTCACCGTGGAAGTGCGTCACCTGCAGCGCACCGAGGTGCGCGAGGCCGAGGAGCCCTTCGGCAAGGGCCAGAAGGGCTCCTCGGCCATGCCGCACAAGCGCAACCCCATCCTCAGCGAGCGCATGGCGGGCTGCGCCCGGGTGCTGCGCGGCAACGCCCTCGTCGGCATGGAGAACGTCGCCCTCTGGCACGAGCGCGACATCAGCCACAGCTCGGCCGAGCGCATCGTCTTCCCCGACAGTTGCATCCTGCTCGACTACATGCTGCAGAAGACGACGAAGCTCATGGACGGCCTGGTCGTCGACGAGGCGCGCATGCTGGCCAACCTCGGCCAGTCGCAGCGCCTCGTCTTCAGCGGGGCCGTCCTTCTCGCCCTCGTCGACAAGGGCATGCTGCGCGACGACGCCTACCGCATCGTCCAGGACACAGCCATGCAGGCGTGGCGCGAGGGCGTCGACTTCGGTGAGCTCATCAAGCGGAACCCGGAGGCGATGGCCGTGCTTAGCCCCGGCGACGTCGACACCGCCATGGACCCCGACCAGTACAAGGCGGGACGCGAGGTCATCTTCGCGCGGCTCGAGAAGCTCGAGTTCTGAGCCTCGCCCAATAGGGGCAGCGATGGCTACCGTCCACCCACGCGCGATCCGACCAGCCCGACCCGGGCTCGACGTCACCGTGCGCGTGCCGGGCTCCAAGAGCATCACGAACCGCGCCCTGCTCTTGGCAGCGCTGGCCGACGGAGAGTCGCTACTCGACGGCGCCCTCATGGCCGACGACACGCTCGCGTTCGCTGACGGGCTGCGCAGCCTCGGGATCGAGGTCGCGGGGATGACGTCCGGGGATGCGGCCGGCCGCGTCCGCGTGCGCGGCGCGGCCGGCCGCATCCCCGCCCGCGAAGCGCGCGTCTGGTGCGCCGAGGCCGGTACCGCGGCGCGCTTTCTGACGGCGGCCTGCGCCGCCGGTCAGGGCCGATATGCGTTCGACGGGGCAGAGCAGTTGCGGCGCCGGCCGATGGGGCCGCTCCTGGACGCGCTGCGCGCGCAGGGAGCGGCCTTCACGCCGGCCGGCGCCGCGTCGCTGCCCTTCACGCTGCGCGCCTCCGGCCTCGCCGGCGGCACGCTGCGCCTCGCCGGCGACGTCTCCAGCCAGTTCGTCTCCGCCCTGCTCCTCGCGGCGCCCCTCGCGCGAGCGCCGCTAACGATCGTCGTCGACGGTCTCGTCAGCCGTCCCTACGTCGACATGACGCTGGCGATGATGGCTCAGTTCGGGGTCGTCGCCGACCGGCACGGTTACAGCTCGTTCCACGTCATCCCGGCGGCGTACCGCGGGCACGCCTACCGCATCGAGCCGGACGCCTCCACGGCGACGTACTTCTTCGCCGCCGCGGCGGTCGTGCCGGGGCGAGTCACCGTCGCCGGCTTGCAGCGCCGCGGCAGCCTGCAGGGCGACGTCCGCTTCCTCGACGTCCTCGAAGCCATGGGCTGCACGGTCGACGAGGGCGACGGGGGCGTCAGCGTCGAGGGCCCCGACGCTCTCTCGGGACTCACCGTCGACATGGCCGACATCCCCGACGCGTTCATGACCCTCGCCGCGATCGCCCCCTTCGATACGTCGCCCGTCACCGTCACCGGCATCGGCAATGTGCGCCTCAAGGAATCGGACCGCGTCGCCGCCGTCGTCGAGGGCCTCGGTCGCCTCGGTGTGCGCACCGAGGCCGGCAGCGACCGCCTCACCATCTTTCCCGGACGGCCCCACGGCGCCCTCATCGACCCCCACGGAGACCACCGCATCGCGATGAGCTTCAGCGTCCTCGGTCTGCGCACGCCGGGGGTCGTCATCGACGACCCCGACTGCGTGCGCAAGACCTGCCCGCCGTTCTTCGACCTGTGGGAGGCCCTGGAAGGCTAGGAACGGCGCCCGGGTCGCGGTACGCTGAGCACCCGGGACCGCGGAGGTCAAGCAGGGAAGTGCGGACTGCCGGGACGGCGGCAGCGACGAGCCACGACGCCGGGGAGACGGCATGACGGACGAGACGAAGCGACCGGGGGAAGAGCAGGCACCCGACACGTCGGCGCCGCCCGCGGCCGAGCCGCAGTCGGAAGACACGTCGCCGCAGGAAGGGGGGACACGGCCCACGCCTCCCGAGGAAGCGGCGACCCAGGTCATGACCCCGGAGGAAGCGGCGACCCAGGTCGTGCCCCCGGAGGAAGCGGCGACACGGGTCATGCCCCCGAAGGAAGCGGCGACACGGGTCATGCCCGAGACGCCGACCGCCGTGAAGCCGGCCACAGGCACCCCGGGCTCGCCGCCGCCCTCCGCTCCGTTGGGACGCAGCGTCCCGCCGCCGGGAGGCCGGGGCCGCGATCGCAGACTCTGGCTGGTCGCCCTCGCCGCGGCGGCGGTCGTCGCCGTCATCGTCGTGTGGGCGGTCGCCTTGCGCGACACTGGCGAGCGGTTCGTCGGCACATGGGCCCCGGCGGACGGCAGCGGCGGCGGCCTCGTGGTGTCCTTGCGCGACGGGCGTTTCACAGTCTCGATGTACGACGAGGGCCTGGAGCTCCTGGGGACATATCCGGCGGCGCGCGACGGCGACGTCCTCACGTATCGCTTCACCGACACGCGCAGCGGCCGCGGGCTGATGAAAGCGACGCTCACGCACGACGAAGACCTCGACGTCCTCACCCTGCGTCTGACGGGCCCGAGCTCCGAGGGAGTGGCGATCGACTACGTCCGCGTCGACGCGCTCTCCGCAGCCAGTCCCACGCCGACGCCGGCCGCCAGCGCGGTCCCCGTCCCGACGGTGAGCGCCACCGGGACGGCGAGCCCCACGGCTTCGCCGACCGGCTCGCCGTCGCCGAGCCCCTCGCCGACCACGACCGACACGGCGGCGCTCGACCGCCAGGTCATCGACGGCCTTACGGCGATCAACAACGGCATCGTGGCCTGGTCGGCCGCGAACGGGGGCGTCTACCCGACGACGGACCAGGTCACGGCGACTGGAGCGGTCGCTGGGTACGTCTCGACCTGGCCCACGAACCCGTACACCGGCCGACCCATGTCGCCCGGGACGGGGACGGGCGACTACACGTACGAACAGCTGGATGGCGGCCGCAGGTACAGGCTCACCGGCTACCTGTCCTCCGGGACCTTCACCATCCCCTGAGGAGAGTCCGCGATGCGCGCCGTCCGCGTCCATGAGTTCGGCCCGCCGGAGGTCCTCGTCGTCAAGGATGTACCCGACCCCCTGCCCGGCGTCGGCGAGGTCCTCGTACGAGTAGCCGCCGCCGGCGTGAACCCGGTCGACACGTACATCCGCGCCGGGACGTACAGCGAGCTCCCGGGCCTCCCGTACACGCCGGGCAGCGACGCCGGCGGCGGCGTCGCGGCCCTGGGGCCCGGCCCGGGCGACGGACTCGAGATCGGCCGCCACGTCTACACCTCGGGCTCGGTCAGCGGCACCTATGCCGAGTTCGCGGTCTGCCGGGTCGCCGACGTCCACGTCCTTCCGGACACGCTCGATGCCGTGCAGGGCGCCGCGGTCGGCACGCCGTACGCGACGGCCTGTCGCGCGCTGTTCCAGCGCGCCCGGGCCGTCGCCGGAGAGACCGTGCTCGTCCACGGCGCCTCCGGCGGCGTCGGCCTCGCGGCCGTGCAGTTCGCCCTGGCAGCCGGGCTCGAGGTCATCGGCACCGCCGGCAGCGACGCCGGACGCGCGCTCGTCGCCGCCCAGGGAGTCGCCAACGTCCTCGACCATGGCGACCGCGACCACCTTACCGCGCTCGTGGAGCTCACGGGCGGTCGTGGGGCTGACGTCATCATCGAGCCTCTCGCCAACGTCAACCTGGGGGTCGACCTACGCGCGCTGGCCCCACGGGGCAGGGTCGTGGTGGTCGGCAGCCGCGGCACCGTGGAGGTGACGCCGCGCGACCTCATGGACCGCGAGGCCGCCGTGCTCGGCATGCGGATGCCGAACGCCACGGCGGCCGAGCTGGCCGAGATCCACGCGACCATCGCCCGCGGTCTTGCCGACGGGACCCTGCGGCCCGTCATCGGCCGCCGGCTGCCGCTCGAGGACGCGCCCCGGGCCCATCGCGAGATCATCGAGGGGAAGGCGACGGGCAAGATCGTCCTCGTGCCCTGAAGCCGCCCGGACGTTCCTCCGCCACAGACGGGGATGTACGATGCCGGCGGGGCATCCGGCACCGTCTCCTCTGGGAGGGCACCGTGACCTACTACCGTTCTCGCAGCATGTGGCTCGACGGCGTCCCCGGGGAGCTCGCCCCCCGGGACCCGCTCCCCGGTCCCATCGACGTCGACGTCGCCGTCGTCGGCGCCGGTCTGACGGGGCTCTGGACCGCCTACTACCTCAAGAAGGCCGACCCGCACCTGCGCATCGCCGTGCTCGAGCGTGAGATCGCCGGCTTCGGCGCCTCGGGCCGCAACGGTGGCTGGTGCTCGTCGTTCTTCGCCGGCTCGCGGGAGAGGACGGCGAAGACCCACGGCCGGGCGGCGGCCATCGCCATGCAGAAGGCGATGTTCGAGACCGTCGACGAGGTCGGACGCGTCGTGGACGAAGAAGGCATCGACGCGCGCTTCCACAAGGGCGGCGTCCTCGTCCAGGCGTCGACTGCCCCGCAGCTCCTGCGCGTCCGGGACGCGGTCGCCTACGAGTGCTCGTGGGGCTTCGGCGAGGAGGACTACCGGCTGCTGAGCGCCGAGGAGGCACGGTCGCGCATCGCCGCGACCGGCAGCCTCGGCGCCTGGTACACGCCGCACTGTGCCTGCGTCGACCCCGCCCGGCTCGTGCGCGGCCTCGCCGACGTCGTCGAACGTCTGGGCGTGCCCATCTACGAGCGCACGCCCGCCTTGCGCCTTTCCGCGGGACGCGTCGAGACGCCGGCGGGCACCGTGACCGCGGAGGTCGTCGTCCGCGCCACCGAGGCGTACACGGTCGAGCTCCCGGGGTTCGAGCGCGTCGTCATACCGCTGTACTCGTTGATGATCGCCACGGAGCCGCTGCCCGGGGAGGTCTGGGACGCGATCGGCTGGCGCGAGCACGAGACCTTCAACGACGAGCGCTTCCTCATCATCTACGCGATGCGCACCGACGACGACCGGCTCGCCATCGGCGGCAGGGGCGCGCCCTACCACTGGGGCTCGCGCATCAGTGACGACTTCGACCGGGACGCCCGTGTCTTCTCGGCTCTCGAGACCACCGTCCATCAGCTCTTCCCGCAGATCGGCGAGTTCGCCGTGACGCATACCTGGGGCGGCCCTATCGGCGTCCCCCGCGACTGGTACAGCTCTGTCGGCTTCGATCCCGCCACCGGCAGGGCCTGGGCCGGCGGCTACGTCGGCGACGGCGTCGCGACGACCAACCTCGCCGGCCGCACGCTGCGCGACCTGATCCGGGCCGAGAAGACGGAGGTCACCGGCCTGCCCTGGGTCGGCCATCGCTCCCCGCTCTGGGAGCCGGAACCGCTGCGCTGGCTGGCCGTCAACGCCGCCTTGAAGGCGATGGCGAGCGCCGACGCCTACGAGGAGCGCACCGGCCGCCCGAGCAGACGGGCGACGCCGGTGCAGAGGCTCATCGGCGCCTGAGGTCTGCGAGCCGACCGCCGACAGCGCCGTGCGGGGCGGGCGTCACCCGCGCGGCATACCACCCCCGCGGGGTTTGACGTCGTCACGCCGGGCGGTAGAAGCACACCGACAAGCATGGCCATGACACGCACGATACGCCTGACGACGCACGACTGGACCGGCGACGGCATCATCACCGTCGTCGCCGGCGGGCTGGTCGCCGTCGCCGTGATCCTCCCGTGGGCGAACGAGCGCGAGCTCGGTCAGAGGGTCAGCTACGCGTTGACGAAGCCCGACGACATCAACGGCGCGCTCGGCACTCCGTGGGGACCGCCGATGCTGGTCATCGCCCTCGTCATCGTCGCGCTCGGCATGGCGATGATCGTCCTCGGACCGCACAGGCTCGCGGTGGTCTCCGGCGTCCTCGTCGCGCTCGGCGGCGTCGCGACCTGCATGCTCGCCATGGTCGCGGCCCGTGAGGCGCTCGCATGGGAGTACGCCGCCGGGACGGGGCTCATGCTCGCGCTGCTCATCGGGACCCTCCTCGTCCCGATCGGCGTCGCTTCGGCGATGGTGGGCTTCATGTTGCGGCGGCAGACGCCGCGGCCACAGACGCCCGCTGGGTAGACAACCGATCCACGCCGTCGCCCGCCCTCTTGGGGTCCTGCCTGCACGCGGCGCAAGGCTGACGATGTCCCGCGTCCCGCCGCCCGCGTCCTCGCTCTTGGGTCACGCGCCGCCCGTCAGGCGTGCCTCGTAGTCTTCCGCCGTCAGGTCGGGCGCGAGACGATGCGCCTCGGCGGCGGCGGCCGCGGCAGCGTCGTCGCCGGCCGCCGCCGCCGCCGCCGCCAGCCAGTACCAGCCGTCGGCGACCTTGCTCGGGTACGCCTCGAGCCCGGCGCGAAGCTCGCCGGCATCTCCTTCGGCCAGCTCGCCGCGGGCCGCCATCACCGCCGCGTAGCCCCAGACCGCCTGCAGGACCGAATGCCGCGGGTTCGCCGCCAGGCCCGCCCTGATCTGCGCAAGGGCGGCGTCGGCGTCTCCCTGACGCAGCGCCAGTTTGGCGAGGTCGACCCGCGGCGACGGGTCGGTCGGGTCGAGGTCGACGGCGCGCAGGAGGCGGTCCCGGCCGGCGGCGAGGAGGCACTCGTCGCCGGCCTCGACCGCCTCCTGCAAAGCGATCTTCCCGGCGAGCACCTGGTAGCGCGGGACCAGGGGCGCGAGCTCCGCCGCCTTCTGGGCCATCGCCCGGTCTCTGCCGTCGAGAGCCGCGCGGAAGGCGGCGTCGGCGCGCCACAGCGACGTCCCGAGCCAGACCGAGGCACCCGTCGCCGCGACGGCAGCCGCCAGGACGACCGCCCACGCGCCCGTCGTCAACTTGCCGTGCCGGACGAGAAGCAGGCCCCGGCCGGTCGGTACGGCTCGCGCAGGAGACGGGCAGAAGAGCCCCGCTGCGACGCACAGCGGCAGGACGACCGTCGCCTCGGTCGGGCTGACGGCGAGAAAGGCCAGCGCGGCGAGGCCGTAGGCGCCCGCCGCGGCAAGAGGCGGTCCCGTGCCGGGGACCGGCGCCCGCCTGTTCCCCGACGGCCCGCCTGAGCCGGATGCGGGCGCGCCTCGCGCCTCGTCACCCTCACCCGAGAAAGCGTCCCGTCCCCGCCCCCGCAGCCCCGACACGGCGACGGACGCGAGCACGGCGAGCGCCAGCGCCAGCCCGATCATTCCCGAGCCCGCGGCCATCAGGAAGACGATCCCGTGCGGGTCGGTCACCGCGAGCAACGGGTCCTTCTGCGTCAGGTCGGCCGGCACGAAGCGCCGAAAGGCGACGACGTAGCCACCGGGGCCGTAGCCGACGAGCGGACGCTCGCGCACGCCCTCGAGCGCCACCTTCCAGTAGTCGACGCGCTTGGCGTCGATCTGGCCGGCGACCGCACCCTCCTTCTGCGCCTGGTTGGCGATGCGCTCGAAGAGGAGGCCGGCCACGCCGCCCGGCGAGTAGAGGACGGTAGCGAGCACGGTCGCCGCGGCGGCGGCGGCGAGCCAGACCAGGGCTCGCCGCCGCCGCCGCACGCCCCACACCACGGCCAGCGTGACGCCGGCAACGAGCAGGCCGAGGTAGGCGGCCCGGCTCACCGAAAGCACGACCGCGGTGAGCCCCGCCGCCGTCCCCGCCGGGGCGACCCAGTGGGGACGTCTGCCGAGCGTACCGGGCGTCAGGGCAAGCGCGCCGAGCAACACGGCGAGCAGACCCAGGCCACCGAGGCTCACCGGGTTCCCCGTCGGGCCGGGCATGCGGCCCACGGTGAACGGACCCCGCTCCCACCACGGGTCACCGCCAAGCACCTGGACGAGGGCGACGGCGGCCGCAAGCACGACCGTCGCCGCGATGACCCATACGAAGCTCTCGCGGGCGGCGCGGCGCGCCAGGGCGCGGCGCGCCACGACGACCACGGCGCCCATCGCCAGCCACCAGACGGCCCCTCCAACGCGGTTGTAGGCGCCGAGCCAGGCGACCCCGGCGACCGGCGCCGCGAGTGCGGCGACGACCTGCCACAGGCAGAAGAGTCCTACGGCGACGTCGACGAGGTCGGCGCGGGCGAAGCCCTTCGGGCCCCGCGCCGCCAGCCACACCACGACCGCCGCTCCGATCAGCGGGTAGACGAGCGCCACGCGCGGCGCCCAGTTGGCTGCGACCAGTCCCGGGTCGTACCCGGCGGCGACCACGAAGACCGCCAGCCCCAGCAAGATGGCGACGGCGACGTCCGCCCGCCGCGCGGCCGGCGCTGCGCGCCCCGGGGCGCCGCCGTTGGGGACGTCACCGCGAGCGGCGCCGCGCCACGTCACAGGCCCGCCATCTCCCGGAACCGCTCGACGCAGTTGATGCGAAGGCCGAGCAGCTCCGCGATCCTGAACTTGGCGGCCATCGCGGTGGGCGCGCCGGGGTGCAGGTTCGAGTGGTCGAGGATCCTCCCCAGGCCCAGCTCGCCCCGCAGTTGCTCCATGGCGTAGCTGTCCGACAGGTCGCGCACCGTGCAGCCGAGCCTCCCCGCCACGTACTCCTTCGCTTCCTTCAGGCGCATGCCCCGCGACATCTGCATCCTCGCGACCAGGTCTCCGGCCGTACGGATCCCGCCCATGCCCGCGGCGAGCGCGTGGGTGACGTCCATGCCCCGGGAGTCACCCGAGCCCACCTACAAGCCGTCGCAGCGCAGGATCTCGACGCAGGCCTTGGCCGCCCGCGACGAGGCGTCCTCGCCGGGATAACCGTTCACCGGCACGCCGCACACGCCCTGGCCGACGTTCGGGTGGACGGGGATGCGGGCGACCTCCATGCACGGCTTGACGACGGTGAGGGCGAAGGCGGCGTTCCAGGCGCAGCTCTGCGACGCGCGGATGTTGACCGCCGGCCCGAAGATCGTCGCCCCGGCCTCCTGCGCGACCTCCAGTTGCTCCTTCGGCCACATGCCCGCCAGACGGCGACCCTTCCACTCCAGCTCGCCGTGGACGCCGATGACGAACTCGCCGGCCATGCCCAGCTCTATGCCGGCCTCCGGCCACGTGCGACGTATCTGCTCGACGGCGCGCAAGGTGCTCAGAAGGTCAGCGTCGCCGGCCCCGCCGGTGGTGTCGAAGTCCATGCCGTCGGCGCCGGCCTCCATCATCCCGTCACTGACGTAGACGAAGTCGCGGGTGGCGTGCTCCATCGCCTCCTCGACGGCCGCCCTGCTCTCGGCGATGCGGCCCTGGGGAAGGAGCTCGAACCAGTTCTCGGCCGGTCCGTCCGGCTTCGAATAGAAAGCGAGGTTCGGCTGGGCGCCGTACTGGATCGGCGCCGTGAGCATGAGCTGGGCGTTCTGCATGACCTGCTGCTGGAACGGCAGGATGGTCTTGATCGCCTTGTAGCTGTACTCGATGTGCCAGAGTTCGAGGATGTCCTGGCCGAGGCGCTGCTCGCTTTCGAGCAGGTCCTGGAGGTCCGTGCCGGTCATCTTCGAGCCGCCGCCGTCGCAACTCAGGACGACCTGCTCGCCGATGTCGACGGCGGTGAACGACGCCGGCGAGGCGTAGATGTCGAGCAGATGGTCGAGCTCGTCGGCGTCGAGCGGCGGGCACTTGGCCCGGCGGGCCCCTTCCGCCGTGCCCGCCTCGATGTCGGCGCGCAGCTCACTGCGCGTCCTCTCGACCCGGGACCCGTCGCCCATGCGGGTCGGTACTCTCAGCTCCGTCATGTCGTCACCCCCGCTCGCCTACGGGCGCGACCGCGCGCTCGACGCTCGCGTCCGCTCGCGCGCTCACGCGCCTGCCGCACCCGGTCACTGCGCGCTCCCAGGTCGGCCAAGTCGCCGACACTGTATCAGCGACGAAGGGGCGCGGCGGACGGCCGTCCGCCGCGCCCCTTCGTCGCATGCGGACGGTCCATCGCGAACGGCTCACCCTGAACGAGTCACCCTGGACAGGCGACCGAACTATGGCTTCGCGTACTCCTTGCCCCCTGAGAGGTGGCCCACCAGCGTGTAGCCGGTTCCCGTCCCGCGAGAGTATGTGTAGTCGCCGGGATCGGTACCCTCAGCCATGGGAGCCTTGGTCCAAGGGTTCTCCGGCCAGGGCTGGACGAGACTGCCGAGCACGTCCTGACTGGCCTCCGGCGGCGCCGCTCCGGTCGCCGCGATGTATGCCTTGATACCCGTCTCGATGGCCAGGATCCCGGCCTTCGCCGATGTGTCCTTGGCGACGTCGATCTGCGATGTCGGGCTGGCGACTTCGTCCTTGCCGCAGCCGACCAGACCGGCCGTCGCCACCGCGATGGTGACCAAGGCGATGGCCAGCGCTCTCCTGCGTCGCATCCGTACTCCTTCGGTCCGCCGGATCGTCGGCGCCGCGCTACCGCTGGCCGCGCGACCGGCGGCGCCGGTGCCGGCAGACCACACAGCACCGGCGCCGCCCCCCTCCCTCTATCGGCGAACGGGGTGCGGTGCTGCAGCCGACCGAAGACCGCGTCAGCCGATCGGCGGCGTGATCCGGAACCAGTACTGGGCCCGCCCCGGAGCGTGGAACGGCACCCTGATCCAGGTCTCGAGACGCTCCGAACAGCGCTAGCCGGCCGGAATGTACCGCGTCTTCCACACCCCGGAGCGCAAGGACAGTTGGCTCGTCCAGACCACCGTCGCGCCCTCGACCTTGCTCAAACGCACATCGTCCGCCGCGAGCGCCGTCCAGGCGCCCGGGGCGATCGTAGACCACGCGCCGTGACCGTTCCAGGCGTTCT
>Ga0116185_1002299_pt1 | contig 17894 bp, 16 predicted proteins | sample AD_JPNNA7_MetaG_FD_89754 | JGI IMG/M metagenome (GOLD analysis project Ga0116185, IMG submission 89754) | Active sludge microbial communities of municipal wastewater-treating anaerobic digesters from Japan - AD_JPNNA7_MetaG | ecosystem: Engineered > Bioreactor > Anaerobic > Digestate | place... | reverse complement strand
CCCAGATGGTCGATGAGCATCTTTTGGGCGCGGACCATGTCACCCACGGTGACCACGGGGAACTGCAGCCCATATTCCCTCCCGGTGGCCGGGTTGATGCTGTTGGGTCCGCTGCTGCCCTTGCACCCGCCGATGACGTTCGAGCAGATGACGAAGTAGCGGTCCGTGTCGAAGGCCTTGCCCGGGCCGATCATGCAGTCCCACCAGCCGGGCTTTTTGTCTCCCTCGTGGTAGAATGCGGCGTGGGCATCGCCCGAAAGGGCATGCTCGATGAGGATCGCGTTGTCTCTTCGCTCGTTCAAGCAGCCGTAGGTCTCATAGGCGATGTCGATCCCCTCGAGGGTTCTTCCGGACTCGAACCTGAAGGGCCTGTCCACCGGAAGGATACGGGTTTCGGTAATAGCCTGTCCGCTCATTGCAGCCGCCTCAGCTTGAAGATGCCCTCCTTGGCGAGGAGGTTGTAGACCGGCCACTGGACCTTCGAGATGAAATTCAGCGGGAAAAAGTACCGGGCTTCCATGATCTCGATGCCCATCTCACGAAGCGACGACTCGAACTCCTTGAGCGAGACGAACCGGAGCACCGGGGTGTCGTGCCAGGTCTCCGAGAGCCTGATGCGCGAGCTCACCCTGCCTTGCGAAAGGACGCGGATGCGGTTCCTCAGATAGCCGAAGTTCGAGATGGAGATGATGGCGAACCTGCCGACCCTGAGCATCTCGTCGATGACCTTGTAGGGCTTGGTGATGACCTGGAGCGTTGCATTGAGGATCACGCAGTCGAAGCTCGAGTCTGCCCATTCCGAGAGGTCCTTGTCGATGTCGGCCTGGTAGACGCAGATCCCTTTCTGGACGCACTGGAGGACCATCTCGTGCGAGATCTCGACGCCGATGCCGTCGACCTGCTTTTTCGAGATCAGGGAGCTCAGGAGCGATCCGTCCCCGCACCCCAGGTCGAGCACCCGGCTCTGAGGCGGGATCCATTCTTCGATGATGGGGTAGTTCTCGGCAGATATCTTATACAAGCCCTGTCTCCATCCGGAAATATCCTCTTGTTTTCTGGTGCATTTCTAATCCTACTATATTGATAGTAATTTGAAAAGCACTTGTGCAGCGTGAGAAGGACATTCTCTTCTCCCCCGGATTAAAGGTGCGATGTATGACCGACAGCCTGGAAAAGGGCAGGGGGGCCCGGTTGCGCGACCTCTGCCTGTCCGTTGTTCATGAGCACCTCGAGGTGGGAGTGGACCTCCGAGACGGCGAGGAAGATCTCACTCTCGGGTATCCCCGGGAAGAGCTCTTCGGCAAGGTCGTAGATCGACCGGCTTCTGCTCCGTATGGCCTCGTGGATCTGGCGTTTACGCTGCTCGTGGTGATGCCTGTACCGGGAGATCAGGCCTTTTACGTCGTCGATGAACTCTCCGTGTCCGGAGAATGCGTACCGTACGTCGAGGTCCTCGACCCTGGCGAGCGAATTTTCATATGACCTGAGGCTCTGGTAATCCGGATCGCTCAGGAGAGACTTGCGCACCTCCATGATGGGGTTGGGGGTGATGTGCCTGATGATGTGGTCCCCGGTGAAGAGGATCTTGCTTTCCGTCTCGTAGAGGCAGCAGCTTCCGGGGGAATGGCCCGGGGTATGGATCACCTCGAGGCTGAACCCTTCTCCGGAAAAGATTTCTCCGTCCTCCATGGGTATGGCGCCGTCGATCGGGTCGCAGAGATGCTTGAAGAAGGCCGACCGCCGCTTCATCCTGTCGATGGCGAACTCCGGCATGCCTGCACTCCGGGTGAAATCCATGACCTCTTCGCTCCAGAGCCCTTCTTTGATGTATTCCCGGGTCGTGCGCCAGATGTCGTCCCTGTGGAGATGGATCGGTATGGGGTGGCCCGCCGCCTTTTCCATGAGCGATGCCATGCCGAAGTGGTCGATGTGGCCGTGGGTGAGGATGATGCGCTCTATGTCGGGAAAATCGAACCCATGCCCGTTGAGCTGGGAGCGCACCGTCTCGAGCGAGTTCGGAAACTTGGGTCCGGTATCGATGAGGGTGATGGGCCCCTTGCCGAGCACGAAGATATTCGAGGTGAGCAGATCGCCGAAGCCGGGGAGCTCCAGAACAAGGGCACGGATATGATCGGTCTGGGGGAATTCTCTGATTATCACGTATCTGGATTCATCTCTTAAACGAACGGCCCTATTCGGCCGGATCGATGTCATCCGGCCTCATAGACCTTGAAATGCAAAGGATTATGTTACTGTACCTGCTGTACGGCCTTTACGTCCGGGAGTTCCTTCTTGAGCACGCGCTCGATCAGGGATTTGAGCGTCATGGTGGCCATGGGGCATCCGCCGCAGGCGCCCTTGAGGCGAACCTGGACGACGCCGTCGTTCGTCACGTCCACGAGCTCCACATCCCCGCCGTCGTTGCGGAGAATGGAGCGGGTTTTCTCCAATGCCTTTTCAACCTGTTCACGTTCAATAGCCATTATGTCCTCCGGTGAGATATTCGTTCGGGTATGGCAAACTACCATTTCCTCATGTATTTGTCATCTTTATTTCTTTGATGATCCTCATCGGGAAAGGGTTCGCGAGGCCCGCGGGGAACCTGCGAGACAGAGCCCGTTGCACGCGCCTCCTTCAGGCTTATATAAAGGTCTAACTGATGGGTCTTCATCCGGCTGCCCGGGCAGCGGATGAAGAATGTCCACTCCTTCAGGATGAAATTGCAACGTTTCAGAAAGAAAGGCCTTTCCTTGACACTGTTTTTCATGGATAAAGGCGGTGATGCAACCGGTTTGGATGCCCGAATGCCCAAGAGTCTGACAAGCATGCTCAAAAAACGATGGAGCGAGCAGGGAGGGTTCCGCGATGTGCTGAGGCTGGCCCTGCCCCTGATCCTGAGCACGGGCTCGTGGTCGATCCAGCAGTTCATGGACCGCATGTTCCTCACCTGGTATTCCGCGGATGCCATCGCCGCCGCATCTCCCGCAGGCATCTTCAACTTTACGGTCATGAGCCTGTTCATCGGGACCGCGAGCTATGTGGGGACCTTCGTGGCCCAGTATTACGGCGCGAACATGCCCCACCGGATCGGCCCCGCCATCTGGCAGGGCATCTATGTCGCGATCATCGGCGGCCTCTTCGTCATGGGGCTCATTCCCCTGGCATGGCCCATATTCAACGCCATAGGCCACGATATGGCCGTCAGGGAGCAGGAGGTGATCTATTTCCAGTACCTCTGCATCGGCTCCATGCCGCTCATCGCCGCCGCCGCCATGTCGAGCTTCTTCTCGGGGATCGGAAAAACCGTGATCATCATGTGGGTCAACCTCGCCATGACGGCCATTAACATCATCCTCGACTACGGGATGATCTTCGGCCGCCTGGGCATGCCGCAGATGGGCATCAAGGGCGCGGCCATCGCGACCTCGATAGCAGCGTTCTTCAACTTCTTCGCCTATCTCGTCATCATTGTCCGGCCCTGGTACAACCATACGTTCCACACCATCAGGGGATGGCGGTTCGAAAAGGAACTTTTCTGGAGGCTCGTGCGGTTCGGGGTGCCTTCGGGTGTTCAGTTCTTTCTCGACATGTCGGGGTTCACGGCCTTCCTCATGATCATGGGACGGCTCGGCACCGTCAACCTGGCCGCCACGAATATTGCATTCAACATCAACACCATCGCCTTCATGCCCATGCTCGGCTTCGGCATCGCCATCTCGGTGCTCGTGGGCCAGTATCTCGGGAAGAACAGGCCGGACCTCGCCCAGAAGAGCACCTATTCGGGCTTTATCATGACCTTCGTCTATATGGCGACGATCTCCTTCCTGTACGTGGCCGTCCCCGGACTGTTCATAGAGCCGTTCGCCGCCAGGTCCGACCCCTGGGTGTTCTCGGGAATCTGGAACCTCACGGTCGTGCTCCTGCGGTTCGTTGCGGTCTATTCCCTCTTCGACACCCTGAGCATCGTGTTCTCGTCTGCATTAAAGGGGGCGGGCGACACGCGCTTCATCATGTACATGATCGTAGGCGTCTCGGTCTTCGTCCTCGTGATACCCAGCTATATCGGGATCATCGTCCTCGGTGGAGGTCTCTACATGGGGTGGACCTTCGCATCGCTCTACGTGATCTTTCTCGGGCTGGGCTTCTTGCTCAGATTTCTCAAAGGCAAATGGAAATCCATGCGGGTCATAGAAGTGCACCCGCCGGCAATCTGTGCCGAGCGCCGCGAGTGCCCTGCAGTTGAACTCTGAGGAGATTGGTAAGGGAGCAAAGTGCTTGTTCGGAGGAGGGGAGGCAGGGGCAGCCCTTCCTCCACAAAGATCTTGAAGTCACGCTCGGAGAGGGGAGGCAGGGGTGGCCCTTCCTTCACCGGGGACCGCCTTTTGATGCAGCCGAGACCTGCGTCTTAAGGCCGGACCCGTAAACTCGCTCAGCTTCGCTTCGCTCAGACAGTACGGGTCCAGGAGGCCTCCGCCTTAAGGTCGGGCTGCATTAGCAAAAGGCGATCAACGGTTCATCCAGGGCCACCCCTGCCTCCCTGGCACGCATCGGGAAGTGCAGAAATCGTCATCCCCGTTTTTTCTTGGGGGGAAAATAAATCTGTCCCCTTTTCTCATCCTTTTCTCAGAAACGCGCCTCAACCTTGTATCATGGGACATACTTTCCGCCCGTTATAACTCCAAAGTAATTGAAATCAGGCGGCATCTCATACGCAGTCCAGCTTATGACGCCACTGTCATCCTTCCAGTGTCCGAATTCGTTCTCGGAGTCATTGAAGCCGACCGCATAGACCGTGTTGTCGATTACGTATATATATTGCGGGGACCCCTCGTCTTCCAGGTCCTTGATTTCCGTGTTTTTCCAATAGACAGCCCTGCCATCATGATCCGAATTATAGCTGTAGCCCGCCATGTATACGTCCGAGTCCGAGACGTATATAGCCCTTGCTTCCGAATGTTGATCGTCATCCAAATTTTCGATGTCAATCCATGTTCCGTTTTCATCCATATATCCCGGCCAATATATAGATGAGGGGTTTGAATACTCAAATCCCGGAATCAGGACGCCGTCGCTGGAGAGGGCGATCGTCATTCCCCCGTTAATCGAGGGCGAGGAATCAACTGTCGTGGAATCAGTCCTTGTGCCGTTTTTCCAGTAGCACATAACTTCCTGGTCTGATGAATTAATTGTGTATCCTGAAATATAGATATCCGTACCATCGGTGGTTATGCTCACAGCGCTGCCGCCGTTGTCAGCAAGGGTCGGCAGGGCATTCCATACGCCATTCAGCCAGTATCCGGGCACTTCCATTACCTCTGACTCAGAGCCTCCGACGACATACACGTCGGATCCTTTCACCAGTATGCCCTTGGCACGGGCATCCTCTGTTGCGACAAGAGATGGAAGGCTGGTCCACACGTTGTTTTTCCAGTAACCCGCCACGGACACATCATTGTCGTCATTGCAGGATCCTGCAATGTAAATATCGGAACCCTCTATATCGACTGCGGTTGCCCTTGATCTTTTGCCGGGCACGAGTGGGTCAAGATAATTCAAGACGCCGTCTTTCCAGTAAACCGGGATAAAGACGTCTGAATCGTTGAGATAGAAACCGGTTATATACGCCCCTGGTGCGGGGGCCGCGGGGGTGCCATCGTTATCATGCCCATGATGGGAACAGCCAGACACAAACATGCTGACCGCCATGAGAATGACCAGAACAAATCCATTTCTGCAGAGATTCATGCTCAATCCTCCTCGGTTGTCTGTTTCTATGCACATACATTGCCGAGATCCGGTGGGAACTTTAAAAAAACTCATCAGACGGAAGCGCGCCTTTTTTTAAGGGAAAGGAAAAGGGTAGGAAAAACAGGAAAAAGTAGGAAAAGGGGACAGATTTAAATACCGGGATCAAAAGAGGGAAAATAAATCTGTCCCCTTTTCCATCATTCAATCCAGACGGACGCGGGCTGTCGCCCGCGCGGCTGAAGACCGCCTTCGGTGTCTCTGGAAACTATTGCTTGGGAGACATATGCTATTGTAATGTATCCATGTTGGGAGAAAACGTATGCTCAATAAAGAAACTGCAAAAAGGGTGATTGATTCTCTGCCAGATGATGTCTCGATGGACGGGATCATTCATGCCCTCTATGTGAATTTACAGTTTTCGCGTGGCGAAAAAGAGATTCGAGAGGGTAGATGTATCGAAGAGAAGGGAAAGAAGTCCGGATCACAGGGGTTATTCACGGGGCCCGTGATTGGAAGCCTGAGTAATCAGGTGCATCCAGGCGGACGCGGCGGAGCGACGTCGCTGATGCATATGCAGAGCTTGAAACCGTTGTAAGGAATATCTCATGGACAAAACGATTCAGCAGAAGATAATCGATTTCCTGGATCCGATCTCGGAAGGCCTCTTTGTGGCCGATGTACGCATCGGCCTTGGGTATACGAGCGTGCGGCTCGATAATGGAAGCCTGGGGCTCGCGTGGACAGGGCAGGCGCATTCCGGGAGTTGCACGTACGAACAGGAGGCGGGGACGCTTGCCGGAAGGCCGGCCCGCAAGCTTCTCGACATGCTTGCAAGACCGGACAATCCGCTTTCCAGAACCATCGGCCTCGCAACAGCCAATGCGCTTGCCGCCGGGATGGCGCGGCCGGAAGCCGGCTCGGCCGATGTTCTGGAACTTATTGATATTCAGGCCTCGGATCACGTGGTCATGGTGGGGTTCTTCAGACCTCTCGTGCCGCGGATTCACCGAACCGGCTGCCGCCTGGATATTCTGGAGCTGAAAAGCGAAACGCCCGACACCATGTCGCCGGAGGAGGGGCGGGCGTCTCTTGCCGCCTGCAGCGTTGCGATCATAACCGGGACATCGATCATCACCGGCACTCTGGACGGGCTGCTGTCCGGCCTTCGAGATCCCCGAGCCGTCGTAATTCTGGGGCCGTCCACCTTCATGCGTCCGGAGGTTTTCTCGGAAACGCCGGTCACCCACCTCGCCGGGGCCCGGGTCCGTGACGCTGCAGCCGTGGAGAAGATCGTCTCCGAGGGAGGCGGGACCATGATACTGAAGCACCACATGGACTTCGAAACCATATGCCTCAAGCGGTGAAGATACGAACAGGCTGTCTCTTCACTATGGCGGAGATACCCGGTACCGGAGTTGGATGGTCGGGGGATCTGGAGTGGACATTACAGCTCTTTTTGCGAAAGCAGCCATGAGAAGCCTGGAGGGCGCTTAAGCCCCGTACTGTCTGAGCACAGCGGAGCGGAGCGAGTTTACGGGGCTGCCCTTAAAGAGCAAGCCTTGGCTGCTTCAAAAAGGGCTGTCTGGCCACGGAAGATTCCCCGGCCATCCAACTCCCGCCCGGAGCAAGAAATTCCAGGCGGAACAGTCTATTCTTCCTTCTTCTGCTCGGATTCGATGAGCTTCGGCTCCTCGCCGTTTTTCGGCAGTGCCTGCTGGGTGACGAAGACCCTCCGGAAGAATGCGGTGATTCCGGTCTCCGATTTCTGCACCTCTTCTTCGGCCTCTTTGAGCACGATCTCCCAGGTGGGTGCGAATCCGGGCGCCCGTGCGAGCATGGAGTGGACGGCCCTGTCATAGATGTGGAGCTGGCGGATCTCGGAGCGGCCCGGCTTGTTCTGCAGGGACCTGACTGTTATCCTCAGGTTCTCGTTCTGCTTCCTCAAGGCCTCGACCTCGTTCTCCCTGGTCATGTGGCCCTTCGTCTCTATCTGCATCCTCGTGTAGAGACTCTCCTTGAGACTCGCGATCTCCTTGCGGAGGCTTCTCATGCGGATCATGCCCTTTATCCATACGACGATGCTCACGATGAGACCGATGAGCAGCCCGGACAGAAACGGGTGAAGGGTGAGAAAATCGAAGATCTCTCTCATACGGGTAACCCTGCCTTTTTTGTCTTGTATCCCCCGGGGCCGCCAAATGCATCTCCGAGGACAGTTCTTTCTTATATATCCCTTTGGAGGATATTTATACAAAGAAAATCGGACATCTTTGCTGCTTGTTCCCGCAGCGGATTGTGGGATATGGTTCTTGCAAATCGTTTTGGAGGGAATATCTCTTCATGAATAAAGACACAAAGAGGATGAAGGCGATGAAAGAATTCGACCGGCTGGTGGAGATCTTCGAGATCCTCAGAGCGCCGGGCGGCTGCCCGTGGGATGCGGAGCAGACCCACAAGAGCATAGCCCGCTGCTCGATCGAAGAAGCCTATGAGCTCGTGGATGCCATCGACAACGGAAACATCGGACACATGCGCGAAGAGCTCGGCGACCTGCTCCTCCAGGTCGTCTTCCACAGCACCATTGCCAAGGACCTGGGCGAGTTCACGATCGTCGATGTCATCAATGACCTTGCGGACAAGCTCATCTACCGGCACCCCCATGTCTTTGCGGATGCGGATCTAAAGGACGCGAAGGAGGTCATCAAAAACTGGGACCGCCTGAAGAAGAAGGAAGAGGGCAAGCAGGAGCGGAAGTCGATCCTCGACGGCATTCCCGAGGCGCTGCCGGCCCTTCTCTACGCACGCAAGATCCAGTCTGCGGTGTCGCGGGTTGGCTTCGACTGGGACAACCCTCAGGCGGTGATCGGCAAGATCAGGGAAGAGGCGGACGAGCTCCTCGAGGCAGTGAAGAGCGGGGATGGAGAAGAGATCGAGAGCGAGATCGGAGACCTCCTCTTCAGCATCGTGAACCTGGCACGGCATGCAGGCGCCGATCCGGAAACAGCCCTCAGAAAGACGAACAGGAAGTTCAAGGAGCGCTTCTCGAAGATCGAGGACGAGGCAAAAAAGAGGGGCATCCCCCTCGAAGATATGAGCCTCGCGGAAATGGATGAGATCTGGGAGTCGGCGAAAAGAAAGGCATGATGGGCAGACTTCAGGATGCATCGATGGCTCCGGCTGTTTTTCCGTCCGGGATCGCGATCGGAGGATACCCGTTTTCGGACTCGCAGCCGGGATCGTTTTTTTGGGCTGCGGAAGTGCCGGAGCTGTCCGATCTCGAGGGACCCGGCCGGCCTGAGGGCCCCGGTCGGGATTCAGAGGTTTCCCTGGCTCATCCCTTACGCCACCCTCTTATCATGTTTTCACAATCCTTGTGTCCCTTCCTCCATCTCTTGACTCATAGCTTGAAATCATTATTACTTTGCTGAACATGCTGGATGCTTTCCTTCATATCATAAGCCTTCTCGGCCACTGGGGCTATCTGCTCATATTCCTGGGGCCCTTCCTCGAAAGCTCCGCCTTTCTCGGCCTGATCGTTCCAGGCGAGATCGTCATGGTCCTGGCAGGGTTTCTTGTGTCCCATGGATATCTCGATCTTATCGACTGCATCGTGGTGATTTCCCTGGGCGCGATCCTGGGCGACAGCACCGGGTATGCCATCGGGAAGATGGTGGGGAAGGGCTATTTCGAGCGGCACGAGAGGTTCCTTCTTTTCAAGCGCAGGCACGTGCGCAGAGTCGAAGCGTATTTCGCCAGGCACGGAGGCATGACCGTGTTCTGGGGCAGGTTTGTCCGCCTGCTCCGGGTTCTCGTGCCTTTTACCGCCGGCATGTCCGGCATGCGCTTCCGGAGTTTTGTTCTCTATAACATTGCGGGCGGCGCACTCTGGGCGGTAACCTTTACCCTGCTCGGGTACTACTTCGGCCGGAGCTGGCAGCTTACCCAGAAATGGACGGGCAGGGCAGGGGTCTTCATCCTGTTCATGGTCCTCGTGATTGCCGTTTTCGGTTATCTGTACCGGAAGCTCGTCGAGTGCCGGGAAGAGATATTCCGATGGTTCATGGGCATGCGATCTTCTCCTGCAGTGAGAAGGTTCGAGCAGGAGCACCCGGGATTCATCACCTTCATCAGACGCAGGCTCTCCCCGAGCTCATACCTGGGACTGCACCTTACTGTCGGGCTGATCCTGAGCGCCCTGTTCGTCTGGATATTCGGCGGCATCACCGAGGACATCCTCACCAATGATCCGCTGGTGGCCGTAGATAACTGGGTTGTGGGCCACGTCCTCTTCTTCAGGTCCCCCCTTGCCGATCTCGTCATGAGAGGGATAACCCGGCTCGGCGGGACGATATTCATCGCGCTCGGCACCGTTGCCATGGTGGCATGCCTGATCTTCAGAAGGCAGCTCGACGAGGCAGCAGGCTTTGAGGTGGCGGTCATGGGCGGGAGTATGCTCGGTACGATACTGAAATACATCATCCACCGGCCGAGGCCCATCAGCGAGACGACCCTCACGGCTGTCAGCGGATGGAGCTTCCCGAGCGGCCATGCCATGATGTCGATGATCTTCTACGGCATGGTCGCCTACGTGCTGGTGCGTGCGTTCGATTCCTGGAGGCTGAGGGCCTTTTTCATTACCATGGCGGGTTTCATGGTTTTCGTGATCGGGATGAGCAGGATATACCTGCAGGTACACTACCTGAGCGATGTGCTTGCAGGCTTTACCGGCGGTCTCTTCTGGCTGACCGTCTGCATTACGGGCCTCGAGGTCTATAAGGACAAGAAGAAGGCCTTGAGCCCGGACCACACGTAAAAGGCAGCTTCCCGGGGTTTTAGAGATCCCTTGATCTTTCAGCAGAACATCATACACCGTTTGCCGCTGATGAGAGAGAGGCATCCGGTGCCGCCACGGACAGCGCAGGAGAACACATCCCGTCCCTTTGATTATATATTTCAGGGATGCCGGAGCGGGCCATGAAACCAGCAGTCGATGTCATCATAAACAAAGCCTCAGGCGGATCAGTGCGGGGTCGATCTTTTCCTCTCCGGCCAGGGGTGGATTCCGCTCCGGCCTTGACGGCATTTCTCAGATATTCAGCACGTAATACCTCAGCCAGACATAGATCATGGAGATGATCACGGACTCGATCATGAGCGGCATGCCGTAGAGCATGAACCTCTTGAACGAGATGGGGCTGCCCATCTTTTCCGCCATGCCCACGACGATCACGTTGGCCGACGCGCCGATAGCGGTGCCGTTCCCGCCCAGGCAGGCGCCCAGGGCGAGCGACCACCACAGAGGCATGAGGTCGGGATGGTGGAGGAGAGCCGTTCCCTGGAGGCTCGGCCAGAGCTGCTTTGCCATGTCGATGATGAGGGGATTCATGGTCGCCACGTAGGGGATGTTGTCAATGAAGGCCGAGGCGAATGCGGAGAACCACATGACCACCATGCTCGTGGCAAAGAGGTTGCCCTGGGTGATCTCGAGCACCTTGACCGACATCCATGTGATGAGCCCTACCTTGACCACACCTCCGATGATGATGAAGAGCCCGACGAAGAAGAAGAGCGAGGTCCACTCCACCTCGGAGAAGATGTGGTGCGGCTCCTTGATCCTCGAGACGAGAAGCAGAGTCGCAGCGCCGGCGAGGGCGATCGTGGCGGGCTCCATGTGGAGCATGCCGTGAAGGACGAATCCGGTCATGGTCAGTCCGAGCACAATAAGGGCTTTTCTGATAAGCACCGGATCTTTGATGGCCTCCTTCTCGTCCATGGCCATGACGCGCCGGCGAAGCTCTTTCTTCACCGTCATCCTGCTGCCGAAGATGAATCGCAGGGTGATTACATAGGCAGCCAGAATAATGATGACTACCGGGGCGAGGTTGTAGATGAAAGCCATGAAGTCGAGCTGGGCCCTCGATGCGATCATGATGTTCGGAGGGTCGCCGATCAGGGTGGCGGTGCCGCCGATGTTCGAGGCGAGGGCCTCGGTGATGAGAAAGGGCACCACGTCGAGCTCGAGGGCCTGGCAGATGAGCAGGGTAACGGGTGCGATGAGCAGGACCGTAGTGACGTTGTCGAGGAAGGCGGACAGGACGGCCGTCACCACCGAGAAGACGGCCATGATCATGAAGGGCCTGCCCTTGGCGAACTTGGCGCTCCTGATGGCGATGTACTCGAAGATCCCGGTCGGACGCATGATGTTGATGATCACCATCATCGAAAAGAGCAGGAAGATGACGTTCCAGTCCACCCCGAGTTCTACCGAAGAAAACGCCTCCTCCTGGGTCACGATCCCGAGCACGATCATGAGCGCAGCCCCGGTGAGGGCGATGATGGTCTTGTGGATCTTCTCGGAGATGATCAGCGCATAGGCCAGGATGAAGATTGCTGTTGCCGTCCAGAATGCAGCTTGGGGGTTCATCGATGCAGTGGCAAAACTCATTTTCTATTTCCTTTTCCTCCTGTAAGGGCTTCGGCTATGGCAAAGAAGAGCTGGCATTCATAGATCATGCCGGTGAGCCTGCCCGTGGGGTCGACCACGGCAATGGTCGAGATGCCGTGCTTGAGCATGTGGTCGACGCACTCCATGAGCGAGTGGTCGCCTTTCACCGTGATGACCGGCGACGACATGATCTCGGAGACCCGTTTGCCGGAGATGTTCTTGGCCAGGGACTCGAGCATGCCGTCCCAGGTGAACAGGCTCAGGTCGGTGCTGTACATGTAGGGCGGATAGATCGCCTTCAAAATATCCTTCATGGAGAGGACCCCGATGGGTATCCCCGAAGCATCGAGAACAGGCAGGGCCCTGGCACCCTGCGTTTCGGCTTTGGACCTCACGATGCGGATCTTCTCGATGTACTCCTTGAGCTCATCATCGGCCTTGAGCAAGGCATCAACCTGTACCATCAGATCTCTTGCCTTCATAGGGATCCTCCCGTATCGAATGATAAGGCGGGCAGTGCCGCCGTTTCCGACTATACTAGATAACGTACTGCCCGGCAAATCAAATGCTGGACTTTTTTCATATTCCTGCCGTGATTGCCTTCTTCATTCACCTGTTCATGAGAAGGTGAGATTGAGATATGTCTTCCACGGTCATATTCTTGAATCAAGGATGAGACAGGGAGAGGAAAATGGATAGTAAAACACTGAAAGGCCGCATGGAGCGCTGCCGCAGGCTCATGGCGGAAAGAGGGTTCGATGTCCTGCTTCTGACGAAGCCGGCAAACATGTTCTATATGACGGGAGACGGCCGTCTTTGCGCATTCACCATGATCACCGGGGGCGGTGAAGTCGCCCTCGGCGTGCCCAAGACAGATGTCGAGGATGTCGCGAATACCGCTCATTACAGCCACCTGACCGGCTTCGATGATGAGGTCGGGATGATTCACGCCATCGGCCATTACTTCCAGGAATTCGGGATCGAAAAGGGTACGGTCGGGCTCGAGTACACCTATCTCACCCAGTCGATGTTCTCCATGCTCACGCATCCCCATGCCAAGCCCGAAGATGTCGCTCCCCGGGACTGCACGGCCATCCTGTCCGAGCTGCGGATCATCAAGGACGCGGAGGAGATCGAACGCATCGGGCAGGCTGCCAGGGTTGCCGATGCGGGAATGGAAGCGGCCGTAAGGCATGTCAGGCCGGGCGTGACCGAGAGCCGGATCGCAGCAGAGGCGGAGTATGCCATGAGACAGGAAGGTGCCGACGGATTCTGGCTGTCCTATATCAGCTCGGGAGAGCGGACCAACATCGCCCACGGCCTGCCCACCCAGCGGACAATACGGGAAGGCGACCTCGTGATGATCGACATCCATCCCATCGTGAACGGCTACAGCGCGGACATGTGCCGCACGATATGCGCGGGCAGGCCGACACCTGAGCAGGAAGACGCCTTCAGCCTCTACCTGAGGGCCCAGCAGAAAGCGATCGGCATGGCAAGGGCCGGCATGGGTGTGGCAGAGCTCGAACAGGCTCTCCACGGCGTATTGAGGGATGCCGGACAGGCAGAGCATATCTTCGGTCCGCCGATCCATGGTGTGGGCATAGAGTTCGAAGAGTCTCCGCTGCCGCCGGGGCATGCCTTCTTCCATGGGGAAAAAGCCCCGGAGCCGCTCAAGGCGAACACCGTCATCGCCGTAGGAAACTGCGGCCTCTATACCGGCCCCTGGGGAGTACGGGTAGAGGACACCGTCGTCGTCACCGGCGACGGCCCGACGGTCCTCACCACCTATCCCCGTCAGTTGCGGCAGGAGGCATGACGGGAGACCCGATTCATGGTTGCCTGACAAGTGAAAAAAACGCTATTGAATGATTTTAAATGATTAAGAGATATATCCGGACCCGGCTGATCGAGCCTGCCGTCTTTCTTCTCAGGCAGGGGATCTCTCCGGAGAAGATCGCCATGAGCATGGCATGGGGCCTTACCCTGGGCACGCTTCCCGTCCTGGGCGTGACCTCCATCCTGTGCGTCGGGGTCGCCCTCCTCTTCCGGCTGAACCACGTCGTGATCCAGATTGCGAACTGGGCAGCCTATCCCCTGCAGCTCGCCCTCTTCATCCCTTTCTTCATGATGGGGGCACGTCTCTTCGGAACGGAACCGATCATGAGGGATGCCTCGTCGCTCGTGACTGTTTTCCAGTCGGGCTTCGCGGGCAGTGTTGAGGTCCTGGGCACCACCATGCTCCACGCCGCCCTCGTGTGGGCCTTTGTCGCGCCGTTCATGATAGCCGTTCTCTACCGGGCCATCAAACCTCCACTCGAGAGGATCATGAAAAGCTAGGACAGATGTCGCTATCGGTCTGCCGGAGCTGCCTGAGCTTCGCCCTCAAGGACTCGAGAAACCGTACCATGGACGGATCGATCCCTTCGAGAACAGCACTTGACAAGACCTCCAAACTCGCTGATGAATGAATCTCTGGGATCCGAGGAGGGAAGGCGCATGAAATTCCTTAGAATTTACCATGTCTTCGTCATTGCCGTTCTGTGTGCCGGGATACTTCCGGGCTGTTCGGATCGTCCGACCGAGAGCTCGACCGTGCCGGCCGAGATCATCGGGGTATGGACGACGCAGAATCAGGAGAGTGCAGGCGTCTCCATCGAGTTCAAGGAAAGGAGCGTCATCATCAGCTCGGATCTCGGGGTCGTCGAGAACTCGGTTACGAAGGTGAAGTCGGAAAAGGGCGCTGCGGGCGGCAGCACGCTCTACTCGATCTCCTACTCGGACAAAGGCGGGAAGACGAACCTGATGGAGGTCGTCTACTTCCCGGAGCAGGAGGGGACGATCAGGTTCAAATCCGATCCCTCGATGGCGTGGAAGAAGTCTAAATAGCAAGCAAGATTCCTGAACAAGAATCGGTAGGTCGATCAAGGCACCATCAATAGCCCTACCTGACAGGAAGTAATCTTATATTCAAATTATGCTAATAAATGGAGGATAATTAGGCAAACAATAGCATAAAAAATATAAGACATTAAAATCAATCAAAATATAAAATGAATTAACCTGAAGGGGGGATATTGACGATAGAACAAGTAAACTTTGCGCATCAATGTTTTCGGCAACTCACGAATAAGGAGCGGTATCATGAAGAAGCTTACTTCGGCGGCATATCTTGTCCTCCTCCTCATCGCCGGGATCCCCGTTTTCGCCGATGACACTGATATCTTCCCGGCAGCTTCCAGCAGTGTACCACCAAACGTTCTCATCATCTTCGATAATTCGGGAACCATGAATGATCCGGTCCAGCAGATAGAATATGATCCGGATTATCCTTATGGAGAGCACATAAATCATCCGGGTAAAGCATATACCAAGGACAGGGTCTACTATTATTACAAATCAACGTGCGGGGGCCACGAGTGCGACAATTTCGAAGCATTCCCGCCCGCCACCAAGGCCATAAAAAACCCGAAACCCGTGATGCTGGCAGATGCCGCTACGGAAACTACGACCATCCTGGACCCGACCACCTGTAACGTGACAAACGGAGCCGTGAATTCATTGAGGCAGTCCGGATGGTGGATGGGATACATCACGGACGTTCCGAACGGTCCGTATACGTGCGACAACGCGACCAAGATATACCGTCTCTACTCCGGCAACTACCTCAACTTCCGCACCTGGCTCGATGAGGGACACGCCCCCACGACAGGGGCTACTCTATCCAAGCTGGAAATCGCAAAGACGGTCTTAAGCGAGCTTTTGGCAGGAACAGATGATAACCTGGTCCGTTTCGGCCTCATGGTGTACCGGGGTGGAAACCAGGCCGGACAGGGAGGCCAGATCCTCGCACCCGTAGGGTCCTCGGACAGCCAGATCATGAGCGCCCTGAACAATGCGACGGATCAGGTGTCGGACCTGGTGGGCCACACACCCCTTGCAGAATGCCTGGCAGAGGCAGGGCTCTACTTCGCGGGCAAGGATTCCTGGTCGAACAACAACGACAGCGTTCGCTACACCTCCCCGGTGCAGTGGAGGTGCCAGAAGAATTACGTCATCATCCTTACGGACGGTCTCTCCACTTCGGACGAGGGGGTCAACAACCGCCAGCAGGACATCATCCACAACAGAGACAAGAACGGGAATTCGATGCCCCAATATTTCGGCAAGGCCATCGGCAACTACGATCATGATACATTCTCGGACGGAACCTCCGTTGATCCAAGTACGAATGACCAGGGCGGAACCCACTGGCTCGACGATGTGGCAAAGTTCCTCTATGAGGAAGACCTCATCAAGGGCAGGACCGATTCCGCTTCAGAATCTTTCGACGACGAGTACTTCCCCAAACAGTTCATTTCAACCTTTGCCATCGGCTTCGGCAGCGGGACCGACTTTTCCTTCCTCGGCCGGGTGACCGACGATACCCATGGAAGAGGGAAGTACTACAGCACGACAAACGGCGCCGGCCTGTCGCTCGCCCTCCAGGATGCCGTGGGCACGATCATCGCCGCGAACTCAAGCTTCATCGCACCGGTCGTGCCGGTAAACAGGCTCAACAAGGTGTATTCCGGCAACAGCGTATACCTTTCCCTTTTCAAACCTGATGCAACCGAATCTTTCTGGAGAGGAAACATCAAGAAATTCGGCCTGAGCGACAGCGGAGAACTCCTTCAGAAGGACGGAACCCCGGCTGCCGATGCAGGCGGACAGATCGTGAGCACTGCTTCGTCGGCATGGACTTACAGCTCAGGAGACGGTAGCGTCGTCGAAGAGGGAGGGGCCGGTGCCGTGGTTCTCAATCAGAGCACGCGCCACTTCTATACCTATAACGGAACGGTCAGGGATCTGACGGATGGAGCGAATGCATTCAGCGCAGCGAATGCCGACGTGCTGGCCGCCGTGGGAGTGACCGATCCGGCCGATCTCGTCAATTGGCTCACGGCGAGAGGGGATTATGCCCTGAACGGTGCCTCAAAAAGAGTCTGGGTTTTGGGAGATTTCCTTCACTCGAAGCCGGCGACCATGTTCTACGAAAACAGTACTATTCTTTTTGCAGGCTCCAATGATGGGTTCCTGCATGTTTTCGCTGATGACGACGGAGGGTATCCGAACGATTTGAGCAAACATACCCTGAGCGAATCCTGGTGCTTCGTGCCCCCGGAGCTCCTGCCGAGACTGCACGAACTCAGAGACAGCAGCACGCATCCTTATTTCATCGACGGCACGCCCGTGCTCTTCGATCTGGGATCGTACCGGTACCTGACCTTCGGGTTCAGGCGTGGCGGAGACAAGTACTACACCCTGCGGGTCGGCGGTCTGGATGGGAGTAACTATACAGCGCCTTATTATGCCTGGGATGTCGGGCCTGATAAATTGCAGGGATATGGGAATGAAACGCTCGGCCAGTCCTGGTGCAGGCCATGGGTGAGCACCATCAGGGACACTTCCGGGACGAACAAGAGGGTGCTCCTGTTTGCGGGAGGGTATGATGCCGCCAACCAGGACCTTGACAGTCCGGCTTCTTCAGATACCAAAGGCAGGGCGATATTCGCCGTCGATGCCGCCACCGGGGCTCTCCAGACCACCCTGAACTTTAACCACGGCAACTATCCCAGTATGACGAATTGCTTCGTGGAGCTTGTCGCTTTTGACAGAAATGGCGACGGATTGGACGATACCATCTATTCGGGTTCTCTGG
>Ga0116185_1002288_pt1 | contig 17941 bp, 12 predicted proteins | sample AD_JPNNA7_MetaG_FD_89754 | JGI IMG/M metagenome (GOLD analysis project Ga0116185, IMG submission 89754) | Active sludge microbial communities of municipal wastewater-treating anaerobic digesters from Japan - AD_JPNNA7_MetaG | ecosystem: Engineered > Bioreactor > Anaerobic > Digestate | place... | reverse complement strand
GAAATCAATAATGTTTAAATAGAAAATCGGGGAACAGATATGAACAATCATGGCTGGGGATGCCATGATCGGCATCACTGAATTTAGAGAGGCTTGTTGTCTCAGCTTCGAGATTTAATCAAGAAACGATTTATTCGAACCGACTCATGACAGGTCACCCTTGCAGCTCTGTTGATCGAAGATGGGGCAAGCAGATACGTTTCCCTGGCCGGAGCCAGGCTTCCAACTGGATGGACCGAAGCAGAGCCCTGCTTGCCGAACATCATTGAGGACAAAGAATACCCGCGATACGATCCAGGGTTGACAAGCACACCCATTGTCTTTTATATAAGTTAAAATTTGATATAGTGAATATTTGCTAATGAATATAGGATCGGTTCTCAGACAGAAAAGGAAGGACCTCAGGCTCACCCTGAGGTCTGTGGCGGAAAAGGCCGGCGTATCCGAAGGCTTCTTGAGCCAGGTGGAGAACGACGTCAACTCCCCTTCCGTAGACACCCTCGTCAAGATCTGCAACGCCATGGGCATCGGTGCAGGTGATGTGCTCAACGAGGCCAAGCATCTCGAGAGGATCATCGTGATCCGCAAATCAGAGTGGAAGGATGTCGAACTGCCGAACACGGGGTTCGTCACGAGGCGGTTCTTCCCGCCGGAGAACCGGAAGGTCATCGACAGCGCCATCCTGGTCCTGGAGCCCGGGAAGACCATACCTGCCCGCAAGGATATCAAGAACGGCCAGGAAGTCCTCTGTGTACTGAAAGGGACGATCGATCTCGTCTTCGACAGCGATGTTTACACCCTCCTCGAGGGCGACTCCGTTCACTACTACTCCGAGCCTCAAAAGGAGATGATCACGAACAAGAGCAAGGGGCTTGCGATCGTGCTCTGGGTGGGAACGATCTAGTTAAATGCATTTTTATTAAGGCTGGTTTTTTAAGAGATTCACATTTTCAGCGAATTGGATGCCTTCATCCGCATGGGAACAGGATTGTTCCCCCTGTATGCGAATGAGCAGCTAAGACAGGTACATAAAAAATCGAAGAGGGGGTTTTTGATGATCAAGTTCAGCAAGCAGCAGTTAAAGGTGCCAAAGTTGATGAGACCGGTTTATCTGGTGACAGCCGGGCAGTCGAAGTTCGACAGGGCCATGCCCGACAAGCGGACAGAGGAGCTCTGCATCGATGCCTTCACCATGGCGGCGGATCTTTTGAACATGTCGCCTGCAGAGCTCAAGAGGTACATCCACACCTGCTACTACGGCCATTTTGCCGACCACTTCGGCGACCAGCTTCTCGGCGAGGCGGTCATCCACGACAGGCTCGGTCTCGACCCGCTCGGCAATGCAGGCATAAAGACCGGCGGGGCAACCGGCGGTTCGACCCTCTGGGAGGCCATGAAGACCGTAGCATCGGGATACTCGGACTGCGTTCTCGCCATGGGCTGGGAGAGGATGGATGAGGTCCCCACGGACGAAGGCAACTTCCTCATCTCCTGCGCTGCCGACAAGGACTGGGAGTCGCCGCTCGGCCATATTTACACCGGGTATTACGCGGTCATGGCCCAGAAATACTGGCAGGTCTTCGGAAAGGCCGAAGATTCGTTCAGACGGACCCTGGCCGAGATCTCGGTGAAGCACCACAACTATGCACGCTTCAACCCGTTCGCCCACGGTCCCATGAAGATCACGGTCGAAGACGTCCTGAAGTCTCCCGTGATCGCAGATCCGCTCCGGGCGTTAGACGCCTGCCTCATGAGTGTGGGCGCCGCATGCGCCATTGTCTGCGACGAGGATACAGCGGTCAGGCTGACGAAGAACTCGAAGAACACGCCGCTTCGGCTCTATGTGGCAGCCGGTTCGCATACCTTGAGACCTGCGGACAGGCGGGACATGGAGATTCCTCTCCTGCCCAACGAGACCGAGGACCAGTACAAGAACCTCGGCAAGGAGTTCCCCGGTGGAGAGCGTTATCCGGGATTCACCGGTTTTCTCGGCGCCCGCATGGCCGCCTGGTACGGCTACCGCATGGCCGGGATCACTGACCCCATGGAAGACCTCGATGTGATCGAGCTCCACGACGCCTTCACCATCAGCGACGTGCAGACCTATGAGGACATCGGCCTGAGGCCCTACGGCTGTGGCCGCGACTTTGTCGAGTCGGGCGACTGCTACCATATCAATCCCAAGACCAAGAAGCCGGGCAGGCTCCCGTCGAACCTCTCGGGCGGTCTGATCGGGTGCATGCACGCAGTCGGTGCCACCGGCATCATGCAGACCTTCGAGATCGCGACCCATCTGTGGAACCGCTGGGCAGAGATCCACGGTGACGAGAAGCTGTGGAAGAAGTTCAACAGGAAGAAGCCGTCGGATTGGACCGACCTGCAGGTAAAGGGTGCCAAGCGGGCTCTCGCCATCAGCCACGCCGGTGTCGGATCGCACGTGACAGCGACGATCCTCATGCATCCGGATCATCTACTCATTAAAGAATAAAGGAGACCTACTATGAGCATGTTCGGACAGGTTTATGTAAAGAACAACCAATATAAACTCAAAGGTAACTTTCACCACCTCACCCCCAATATGCCCATCAGGAATGCCGATGATGGCTGGAGGCTCATGGGCGTGACGAACCCGCGGGACATGACCTACATCCACTCCTACGGCGGAGAGGCCATCTTCTTCGAGTCTCTTTCCCAGGGAAAGCTCATGGCCACGAGATGCGACAACAAGAAGTGCGAATACAAGGGCTCGATCTATCAGCCGTTTAGGATCTACTGCCCCGACTGCCTGAGCAGGATGACCGTGATCGACATGACAGACGTCGCAAAGAAGACTTCAAAGGTCCATACCTTCATGGTGTGCGAGAGATCGGGCGCCTTCAACAGCCTCGACAAGCCCATCAAGTTCATCAATGTGGAGTTCGACGGCGTGTGCACCATCCTGATGAGCTATCTCGCGGTAGGCGAGCCCAAGATCGGAATGAAGGTCGTGCCCATCTTCCAGAAATTGAACCCGACCTATACGATCCAGGACCTGGCATGGGTGCCCAAGGGAACAAAGGCCTCTGAGCTTCCCCAGGGATTTTCGTTCTAGAGAATCGCTAACAGGTAAATGAGCAAAAGAGCTCAAGCCATGAGAGAAATGGAGCAAGGCCATGTACGATTTTGGTTTAACCAATGAACAAAAGCTTCTCAGGCAGAACGTACGGGAGTTCGCCGAGAACGAGATAGCGCCGGTTGCACAGCAGCTCGACGAGACAGAGACCTTCTCTCTCGACCTCACCAGGAAGATGGCCGGTTTGGGACTCTTTGGCATCGTGGTCTCCGAGGAGTACGGCGGAGCTCACATGGATTATCTGGCATACGTCATCGCCGTCGAGGAGATTGCCCGGATCGACGGCTCACAGGCTGCCACGGTTGCTGCAGCCAACTCGCTGGGCATCGGACCCATATATTATTTCGGAAACGAGAAGCAGAAGAAGGAATGGCTGCCCAGGCTGTGCAGGGGCGAGATCCTGGCCTCCTTCGGTCTGACAGAGCCCAATGCAGGCTCGGACGCCGGAGCAAGCAAGACGAATGCCCGGCTCGAAAACGGCAGCTGGGTGGTCAACGGCAGCAAGATCTTCATCACGAACTCCACCTCCCCCATGGCAGGGGTCTGTACGGTCCAGGCCATCACGGGCGAAAAGGCGGGCGGCAAGAAGGAGATCTCCTGTATCCTCGTGCCCAACGGGACTCCCGGATTCACCCCGAAGAAGATGACCGGCAAGATGATGTGGAGGTCGTCCGATACGGGCGAGCTTTACTTCGATGACTGCCGCGTACCCGAGGAAAATCTTCTCGGAGAGCGTGGAGACGGCTTCCACCAGATGCTCTCGACGCTTGACAACGGCAGGCTCGCCATCGGGGCCATGGGTCTCGGCGGCGCACAGGGCGCGTTCGAGCTCGCCCTGAAATATGCAAGGGAAAGGGAGCAGTTCGGCGTGCCGATTTCGACCTTCCAGGTCAATGCCTTCAAGCTGGCCGACATGGACACCGAGATCGAGGCCGCGAGGAACCTCCTGTACAAAGCCTGCAAGCTCAAGGATGCGGGCCTGTCGTTCCGCAAGCTCGCAGCCATGGGCAAGCTCTACTGCTCCGAGGTCATGGGGCGTGTTTGTGACCAGGCCGTCCAGATCCACGGCGGATACGGTCTCATGAAGGAATACAACATCGAACGCTTCTACAGAGACTACAAGCTGCTCACCATCGGTGAAGGAACCTCCGAGATCCAGCGGCTCGTCATCTCGCGGATGATCGGCTGCTACTCATGACGCTCAAGCTTCCGGCGAGCTGCTTCAGGTTCCTTTTGCCAGGGTTATGAGAATCGACATGTGTCCGGGTGGAGTCCGCTTTGCGGGGTTCCGCCCGGACAGACAGCACCGTTGGATCCAATGCATCTGATGCCCGGCACCGGATATGAAAGGGGGGAGCTCTCTGCTGATGAAGCACGGCAGAAAGACATGCCCCTCACAGTTATGGCATCTGGAGGTCAGGAGGATGTGCAGAACGAAATTCCGTCGCATTCTGACGAACTACACCCGCGTCGATTTCGCGATCATTCCCGAAAGCGGGATTGCAAAGCCGTCTTCATGCCTTCTCGTCAATGACGCTGGAGATACCGTCAAATCAGACACCGTACGCGACTACCTGCTGGGAGTCCTGATGAGACGGGAGAGAGAATTCTCGGATGTCCTGCCCGGCGACAATGTCGAGAGGATAAGGCTGCTTCCCCGCAATCTGAACATCGTGGATACGGAGAGCGGCGCCAATGAGAGGGTAAGGCAGATCAACCTCGTAGCATACAGCACAAACGAAGAGATCGAGCTGCCGCCGCTATCGCCTCGAAATCTCAACTAAGGAAAGAATGCAGACACCATTCGTCGGCAGTTTTCCCCGCGAGAACACAAAGGCCGAAGGTTTCGCAATCACTCAATCACGATGTCATTCCGTACTTCGCAGACGCCTGCCGTGTTCCTGGCGATATGATCCACCGAGCGAAAATCGTTGTAAGTATCGACAGTACCGCTCAGCGTGACGATGCAGTCTCGTACAGAGACGTTCACATGGCTGGTATCCATCCACAACCGGTCGAACGCACTGAGGATTTCATCCCTGATGACTTCATCGGCAATGCTTTCAGGCGGAGAGACGACCAGATCATTGATGACGTCTACAACGCCGATCACATTCGAGGCGAGGTCCCATGCCTTGCCTTTTTGCCAGTATGAATCGACTATGCCCGACAGGGTTACAATGCCGTTGTCCACGGAGACGTTAATGCGGGATGCATCGATCACAGAGCTCCAGTTCAGCACCTTTTCCACCCTTGCCCTGATGTCTGCGTCACTCAGTGAAGGCGTAACGATGGGGACGACCCTGAGCCGGTTTTCGACATATCTCACCCCGGGAACATCATAGGCGTCGTTCTGCGCCTCCCATTTGTCCGAGTATGACGGCACCGTGCCGGTCAGTATCACCCTGCTGTCCGCAACATCGACGTTTATCCCCGATGGATCGAGGCTGTCATCCCTGAACATCTGGGACAATACGTCCGCTCTCACTTCTTCAGCTCTTCGTCTCACCATTTCAATCACATGTCCCCTATTCGACAGTATGCTATTCCTCCTAACCGATCCGATCATCTTATCAAGAAATGCTCCCTGCCTGAATTTTCAGCACCGGTTTTAAGTGGCGAGACAGGTCTCGCCGTAGGCAAAAAGGCTCTGCTCAAAAGAAAGGGTATCAGCTCTCAGGAGATGATACCCTTATTGCGGTATGAATTTGTAAGGCTTATGTTCTTCTTTTCAATCTTGCAGCGTCATCAGCGCCCGTTTAACGGCTTTCGCCGAAGGCCTTGCTCACGTCTATGGGTGAATTGAACCTGTCTTCGGTCAGGCTGTTGATCATGTCGATCACTTCGCTGGGTGCACCATTGGCTTTCGCTTTGCTCAGCAGATCGCTCTTGCTCGCAGGATAATCCACACCTCTCAGGTATTTTTCCAGTTCTGCAGCACTTCCTTTAACAGCCATTTTTATTCCTCCTTTCCTTGATTCTTCTCTCGGGAATAATGATTCATCCCGATGATAAGTCACTCACCAGCTGCCTCATGTAGCTATGCATCCAAGCGCCAGTCTCTGAACTTATCAGTGAAATGAATCCGGTTTTATAAACGATGGTGCCTTATGTTATCGGCAGTATTACCTCGATTATCTAGATTAGATCCAATTATTAAGAGTATAATATGCTCAGAGGATTATTTCTCAAATAATCTGAGATAAGGTGTATTTAACGATTGTTAGATGCTACGAAAGCTGCCCAGCGTCACGCGGACGGCTTTTCACCCTTCTCGATCCCGGGAATGGATGCCTGACCGATTCTCTCTCGCACATGAGCCCACAAGGCACGTCAGGGCTGGCCCTTGCGGTGAGCACGGGCCTCTTTAGGATGCCTTCTTCCTTTTTCCCCGATGAACGTGTGGTCTGAGGTATCTCCCGGTGTGCGAGAATTCGCATTCGGCAAGCTCTTCAGGCGTTCCCGCGGCAACGACCTCTCCTCCTCCGTTGCCTCCTTCGGGGCCGAGATCGATGAGGTAGTCCGCCGACTTGATGATATCCATGTTGTGCTCGATGACGAGCACGGTGTTGCCCTGATCGACGAGATGGTGGAGCACCTTCAGGAGCTTGCTGATATCATCGAAGTGAAGACCTGTCGTGGGCTCGTCGAGGATATACAGGGTCCTCCCGGTAGAGCGCTTCGAGAGCTCGCGCGCCAGCTTCGTCCGTTGAGCCTCTCCGCCGGAGAGGGTCGTGGCGCTCTGGCCGAGCTTGATGTAGTCCATGCCCACATCGACGAGGGTCTGGAGCTTTCGCTTGATGGAGGGCACGGCCTCGAAGAGCTCGAGCGCCTGCGTGACGCTCATGTCGAGCACGTCGGCAATGGACTTGCCCTTGTACTTGATCTCGAGGGTCTCGTCGTTGAACCTCCTGCCCTGGCACTGGTCGCAGACCACGTACACGTCCGGGAGGAAGTGCATGGTGATCTTGATGAGCCCGTCTCCCTGGCACGCCTCGCACCGTCCTCCCTTGACATTGAAGCTGAACCTGCCCGGCTTGTATCCCCTGAGCCTCGAGTCCGGGAGCATGGTGAAGATCTCCCGGATGAGCGTGAAGACGCCGGTATAGGTGGCGGGATTCGAGCGCGGAGTCCTGCCGATGGGGCTCTGGTCCACGTTGATCACCCGGTCGATGAGCTCGGTGCCGGTGACGGCCTTAACGTTGTGGGGTACGGCGCGAAAGCCCGAGAGCACCTTCGTGAGGTAGGGATAAAGCGTGTCGATCACGAGGCTCGATTTGCCCGATCCCGACACCCCGGTTATGCAGGTGAAGAGACCGATGGGGATCGATACGTCGATGCCCTTCAAGTTGTTGGCCTTCGCCCCTTTGATGGTGATATGGCCCCTCTTCGCGGGCCGCCTCGCATTCGATTCGTGGACTTTCAGCTTCCCCGAGAGATATCTCCCGGTGAGAGAGGCGTCCGATGCGACGAGCTCATCCGGCGTCCCCTCGAAGATGATCGAGCCGCCCTTTTCCCCGGCGCCCGGTCCCATGTCGATCACGTAGTCGGACGAGCGGATGGTGTCCTCGTCGTGCTCCACCACGATGAGCGTGTTCCCGAGGTCGCGGAGGTGCATGAGGGTGTGGATGAGCCTGTCGTTGTCTCTCTGATGGAGCCCGATCGTGGGCTCGTCGAGGATGTACATCACGCCCATGAGCGCGGAGCCGATCTGGGTCGCCAGCCTGATCCGCTGTGATTCCCCGGAGGAGAGGGTGCCTGCGGACCTGGCCAGAGTCAGGTACCCGATGCCTACCGAGGTGAGGAACCCGAGCCGGCTCTTGATCTCCTTGATGAGTCTGCCCGCGATCTCCTCTTTCTTCGGCGTCAGCGAGAGGGTGACGAAGAAATCGAGGAGGCAATCGACGCTCATCTCCGTGAGCTCGTGGATGTTCCGGCCTCCGACCTTCACATGGAGCATCTCCTGCTTGAGCCTGGCCCCGTGGCATTCCGGGCACGCCTTGTTGTTGAGGAAGCGGGAAAGATCGCTCCGGATCTCGCCGGTTTCGGTATCGCTGAGCCTCCGTTGGAGGTTCGGTATCACGCCTTCATAAGGCGCTCCCCAGGGGCCCCGAATGCCGTTTCCGTAGAAAATGGCCTGCTGGGTCTCGGGGCCAAGATCCTCGAAGGGTGTGCCCGGATCGAAGCCGAGCACCCTGGCGAGGTGACGGATGAGCCGGGAGGCGAACCTTCCGGGCGGCACCCCCCAGGGAACAACCGCACCCTGCATAAGGGAGAGCCCGGGGTTGGGAACCACGAGCTCGGGATCGACCTCGAGGAGCACGCCTAATCCCGTGCACCGGCTGCACGCACCGTGAGGGTTGTTGAACGAGAACATCCTCGGCGATATCTCGGGAAACGACACGTTGCAGACAGGGCAGCTGTAATGCTCGGAATAGATCGTCTCCCTGCCCTTGCCGTCGCGTATTTTGAGGACGCCCTCAGAGAGCTTGCATGCGATCTCGATGGAGTCGATGAGCCTCTGCTCGATGCCTTCCTTGAGCACGATCCTGTCCACGACCACGTCGATGCTGTGCTTTTTGTTCTTGTCGAGGGTCGGCACGTCCTCGATATCGTACACCTCACCGTCGATGCTCACCCGGACGAAACCGTCCCTGGCGAGACCCTCGAAAAGCTTAGTATACTCGCCCTTCCTGCCGGTGACCACGGGCGATTCGACGATGACCTTTGCGCCGGGCCCTTGTGAGAGTACTGCCTGCGCCATCTGCTGAATGGTCATCGACTCGATGACCGCGCCGCACTTGTAGCAGTGGGGCGTGCCGATCCGGGCGAAGAGCACGCGCATGTAGTCGTAGATCTCGGTGACGGTCCCCACGGTGGACCTCGGATTGTTCGACGTGGTCTTCTGCTCGATGGCGATCGCGGGAGACAGTCCCTCTATGGACTCCACCTGGGGCTTGGGCATCTGCTCGAGGAACTGCCTCGCATAGGCGCTCAACGACTCGACATACCGCCTCTGCCCCTCTGCATAGAGCGTGTCGAACGCGAGAGAAGATTTCCCTGATCCCGATACGCCGGTGATGACCACGAACTTGTTCCTCGGGATCCTTACATCGATGCCTTTGAGGTTGTGCTCAGCAGCTCCTTTGATCTCAATGTATTCCTTCATTGGTGCTCCATGGCATATGATACCACTCTTTTATTTGCCCGAGAAATTGCATTATAGGCGCTCCGTTCCGAACCCTTTTTCCAGGGCCCCCGCCTTCCGGACCGGAACGGGTTATATGTATATTCCGATGAAATATGCGGACATCATCTTGCGCAGCCAGTGGTTGAAGGCCTCTTCCTGATACTTCCTCACGAGGACCCCGGTGATCTCTTCCTTGGCCTCCTCGAGGCTTTTGTTCCCCCTGATTCCCTTCTCGACGATCTGATAAATGGCCTGCCCTTCCCTGCTCACGGGAACGGGGCCGATGATGTCTCCTGCCTTCCCGTTCGAAACCCTGATCCGTATATCGTCGGACAGGTCTTCTATCGGGGTCCATCCGATATCGGATTTTCCCGATGCGAGAACGTCGGAGTACTGTTTGGCAACCTCTTCGAAGGGTCTGCCTGACTTGAGCTCTTCACTCGCTTTCTGCACCTTGGCGCCATCCCCGCTGATGAGGATCTGGCGGAGCCTGACAGACTCCTTGCCGGCATATTCTTCATGGCTGTCAAAGTATTCTTTGATCATATTGTCCGTGATCACCACCCGCGACCTCACCATCAGGTCCATGAGGGTGCTCTTCATGATGAGGTTCTTTGCGTTCTCGACCGAGATCTTCTGGCTCTCGGCATAGCTCTTTGCCTCGGCATCGTTCACGGGAGGAAGGCCCATCGAGTTGTAGATCTTCTTTATGACGAGGTCTTCCACCATGAGCTCGAGCACCTGCTTCTGCGTTCTCAGGCTGTCGTCCGGGGCGCCGAGCTCGTCCATCTTCTTGTGGAGATCGGAGTTCATGATGATCGAATTGTCCACCACCGCCACGATGCCGTCGATCATGTCGGCACGCGCCTGTCCCCAGGCGATTATAAGGAGCGCCGCCACGAGCAGGGCGCAATATCCGGACATGCTGCGTCTTGATCTCATCTTCGTTTTCCTCGATGCTTCCAATATATTATCCCACAACCCATACCATGGGTGAGATCCTGCATGCTAGGCGATTCGATAGAGGATGTCCCGTATCTCGTCCGATGCGTTCTCTTCTCCGATGGGGATCTCGGCAATCCCCTGGGGGTAGAGCCTGCCGTCCCTCTTCGTCACCAGCTCGATCAGATCCTTCAAGTTAATAATGCTATCACGGCCGAGGTATAACCTCAAATGGTTGTTTTGCCTCTCGAGCTTTTTCAGATGAAGCTTCTTCATCCGGTCCCTGATCTCAGCGATGGTGATGAGCTCTCTGACCGGCTGGGGGAGCTCGCCGTAGAGGTCGTTCATCTCTTCACGGATCTCCGGGAGCTCTTCAGCATCAGCGGAGAACAGCCGCTTGTACAGCCCGAGCCGCAAGTGCTGATCCGGGCAGTATTCCTCGGGGATGTAGGCGTTCACCCGGATCTGGATCTCGGGATCGACCTCGGCTGCGACCTCTTTCCCCTGGAGCTTTTCGACAGCCTCTTTAAGCATCTGCTGGTAGAGCTCATAGCCGATGGCCGTCACGTGGCCCCATTGCGCCCTTCCCAGGATGTCTCCCACGCCGCGGATCTCCATGTCGCGGAGCGCCATCTGGAACCCGGCGCCGAGCGACTCGTACTCCTTGATGGCGGCGAGCCTCTTCCTCGCGTCCTTCGTGATCTGGCCCACAGGCGGGGTGAGCAGGAGCGCGAATCCCTTGACCTTCGACCTGCCGACCCTGCCGCGGAGCTGGTAGAGATCCGCGAGGCCGAACTTGTCCGCCCTGTTGATGATGATGGTGTTCGCCGAGGGGATATCAATGCCCGAGGAGATGATCGCGGAAGTCACGAGCACATTGACCGTCCTGTCGAGGAAGTCGGACATGACGCGCTCGAGCTGATGCCTCGACATCTGGCCGTGGGCGATCCCGACCCTCGCACTCGGGACCAGCTCTGCAATCTGCCCGGCCATCGCCACGATGGTCGCCACCTGGTTGTGGACGAAGAACACCTGTCCGCCCCGCAGGAGCTCCCGGAGGATCACCTGCTGGATGGTCTCCTCTTCGAACCTGCTCACGACCGTCTCGATCGACTTCCGGTCCGCAGGCGGCGTCTCGATCACGGACAGATCGCGGATGCCGGATATGGCCATGTTGAGCGTCCGGGGAATGGGCGTTGCCGTGAGGGTGAGAATATCCACCTCGGCCCGCTTGGCCTTGATCTTTTCCTTGTCCTTGACCCCGAACCTGTGCTCCTCGTCCACGATGAGGAGACCCAAGTCCCTGAACTTCACCCTGTCCGAGAGAAGGGCGTGAGTGCCGATGATTATGTCGACCCTTCCCTTCTCGAGCTCGGAGAGCACCTCCTTGTTCTGCGTCGAGCTCGAAAAGCCGGAGATGCCCTCAACCCGTACGGGCCACCGGGAAAGCCTATCTTTGAAGGTGGACAAGTGCTGCCTGGCGAGGAGCGTCGTGGGAACGAGCACGCACACCTGCTTGCCGGACATGACGGCGGCATAGGTAGCACGCAAGGCCACCTCGGTCTTGCCGTAGCCCACGTCCCCGCAGATGAGTCTGTCCATGGGCCTGCGCGAGGCCATGTCGGAATAGACCTCCTCGACGGCCTTGAGCTGGTCCTCGGTCTCTTCATAGGGGAACGTATCCTCGAACTCCTCGACCACGCCTGCCGACGTATCGTAGCTGAAGCCCTGGCTGCTCTCCCTCCTGGCATAGATGGCCAGGAGGTCGTTCGCCAGCTTGGCGACCGACTCGCGCGCCTTCTGCGTCGCCTTGTTCCACCTGGTGCCGCCCAGCTTGTCGATGAAGAAGGCATCCGTATCGCCGATGTAGCGGGCCAGGAGCGAGAGCCGGTAGACCGGCACATAGAGCTTGTCCCCGCCCAGATACTCGAGGAGGACGAAGTCGCTCTTGAACCCTTCGAGCTCGAGGCGCACCACGCCCTGGAAGATCCCGATGCCGTTTTCCTGGTGCACGACCGGGTCGCCCACGTTGAGCTGGGTGAAGGGGTTCAAAAGGGGCAGACCGCTCCTCGAAGGCTTCTTCCGCTTCCTGATGCCGAGCATCTCGTCCGCCGAGAGCACGGCGACGCCTTCAGAAGGCAGGATGAACCCGGCGGACAGGTAGCCGTCGAGGAGGAAGAGCTTTCCTCCCCATCCGCTCCTTTCGAGGATCGTGGGGCCGTCCGTCCGGGCATGCGGTACGCCCCGGCTGGAGAGGGCATAGGCGACCCTCTCGGAGAGCATCGAGGTGCCGGCAAAGAGGAAGACGTCGAAGCCGTCGTGCTGAAGCGACGTGATCGAGTCGATGAGGGCATCGCTCGCCTTTCCCGTCTGGGGGATGGCCTGCACCGTCCTGAACTCCGGGCACTGCCCGCTCTCGGCGAACGACGTCGAGATGCGCGGCTGCAGTCTGCCGATCCCTTCGATAATCCTTTCCCTTCCGATCAGGGTTTCCTCGGGCGGGAGGTATCTGCCCCGATCCGTGTGCAGCCTCTCGTAGGCGTACGAGAACCTTGCCTGCACGTTCTCCCACCACAGGTCCATGATCGAACCGTCCGGGCATGCTGCGGCGCTTCCGGAGGGGAGATAGTCGAAGATGGTCCCGGGCTGCTCGTAGAACAGGGGCAGGTAGGACTCGATGCCCGGCGGATAGATCCCCTGCTCGATGTCCGCGATCAGGCTCGCCATCGATGAGCCCTTCATCCGGCGGAGCCACGGCCTGGCGTTCTTCACGTGCGGGGTATCCATGATGATCTCGCTCGCAGGCAGGATGGTGACGCAGTCCAGGGTCTTACCCGAGCGCTGGGTATTGAGGTGAAACGTCTTCAATGAAGATACGGTGTCTCCGAACAGGTCGACCCGGACAGGCTCTTCCATGCCGGGAGAGAAGACGTCGACCACGGACCCCCTGATGCTGAACTGGCCGATATCGTCGATGAGCGCCTCCCTCGTGTATCCCATCTTGACGAGCCTGCAGGCGAGGTCGTCCCTGTCGATCTCGCTCTCCGTCTCGAAGCGTATGATCGAGGAAGCGAACTCGGCAACCGGCATGATGGGGGCTGCGATGGCCTCGAAGGGGGCGACGACGACCTGGGGACCGCCCTCGAGCAGCCGTGAGAGCACGGTCATGCGCCTGGCCATGATCTCTTTCGAGGGGCTGTCGTCCTGGTAGGGCCTCACGTCGAGAGGCGGATAGATGCTCACGCTCGATGCATCCAAAAAGGCGGAGAGGCTTTCCTGGATCTGGTACATCTCGTCGATGCTCTCTACGAGCCAGAGGACCGGCTTGCCGCCGTGCCTGGCGACCGAAGCGATGATGAACGCCTGCAGAGAGACAGGAAGAGGGCCTATGGCCCGCATGGATGAGAGGCTCTGCTGAAGGCTATGCATGGCAGGGAAACTCCGTCTTCACCCCGGGCCGTTCTTCGCTGTCGAAAATGCCCGCAACAGAGACGATCTCCCCGTCATCCCGCACGACGACCGGCCAGAAGGGCCGCAGGCTTTTCATGATATCCCTGTCCGCAAGGAGCTTCACGATCTTTCTGCCGGCGCACCGCTCGCCACTGCCGGGAGACTTCAGCCTCATGGGACTGTCGATATTTTCGGAGAAAGCTATCTTCACGACCTGATTGAGCGGTCCTATCCGGTATTTGCCGGGCCCCGTCACCTCGATGTCGTAGTGCGGATCTGCACCTGCGGCGCTGAAGACGAGGCAGCCGCCGTCGCTGCGGACAGCGACGCGCCTCCTGACCGTGTGTCCGGCCTTCCTTCCGAAGAGGACGTCGACGATGCCGTCGATCTGCAAGGCATCGATCCCGCGCGGCTCGCCCGTCATTTCCGAGATCAGCCCGATCATCATGCGCTTCAATACCGCCAGAGGCGCTTCGACGAGATCGGCCATCCGGTATGCCCGAACGATGCCCCAGTCGAACACGCACGAGCCGTGCTCGAGCTCGGCAGACAGGCCCTCGATCAACCCGCCCTCTTCCCTGGCAATGTCGGAAAGCCGGGAGATCGATTTCACCACGGTGGGATTGATCCTCTTCATGACCGGGATGATCTCGAGCCGGATGAGATTGCGCGCGAGGGCAGTGTCCCGGTTCGTGCCGTCTTCGACATGCGGGATACCGTGCGTGCCCGCATATTCTTCGACCTGCTCTCGCGTGAAGGTCAGAAGCGGCCTGATGAGGCTGCTCGAACGATAGTCCATTCCGGCCAGGCCCCTGATGCCGCTTCCCCTGATGAGCCGGTACACGAGGGTCTCCGCCTGGTCGTCCATGGTATGGCCGGTAGCGGCGCTTGAGTATCCATGGTCTTTCATGCATTTCGATATTGCTTCATACCTCTTCGACCTGGCCTGCTCTTCGATGTTCGGTGCATGAGCCTGCATTCCGAGCTCGTAGACGTGGCAGGGGAGCCCGAGACTTGTACAGTGGCCGGAAACGAAGAGAGCGTCCTTCCGGGAAGCCGCCCCCCTGATCCCGTGATCTATATGCACCACGCCTATCCGCAGCCGCAGCACGCCTGCGGCACGGACGAGCAAGTCAAGGAGAACGGTCGAATCGACACCGCCCGAGCAGCAAACGAGCACGGCATCGCCTTTACTGACCATGCACGGGCCGGTGAGGGTTGTCATGAATGAATCGAACATCGGATTGTTCAATAGTATCAATTTACAGCATGGTCAAGCCCTACGTAGGCTGCGGGAGGCGCTTTATAATTCCGGATGAGATGCCCTTATGAAGGCGGTTCAGGGCGTATCCGAATTCAGTATCCGGTGGATGATCTTCTTCAGGTCGCCGGCGCCCACAGGCTTCAAGAGCAGCTGCCTTATTCCCTGGAGCTTCGCCTCTTCCTGGCTTATGGCATCGTTGAACCCGGTGCACAGGATAACTGGGATGCCCGGGCGGAGCTTCATGAGCTTCCCGGCGAGCTCCATACCCGTCATCTCGGGCATGGTCATGTCGGTAATGACAAGATCGAACTCATACGGATTCGAGGTGAACAGGCTGAAAGCCTCGACGCTGCTCCCGGATGAGGTGACCTCATAGCCTGCCTTGCCGAGCGCACGCCGCAGGCTCGAAAGGAGAAACTCCTCATCGTCGACCAGGAGTATCTTTCCCTTACAGCGCTCCGGCTGTGAGCCGCTGTTTTTGGAAGACAGGGCCTTGTGCTTCACCTTGCTCACCGGAAGGTACACTTTGAACAGAGATCCTTTCCCTTCCCGGCTTTCCACGGTGATGGTTCCGCCGTGGCTCTTTACAATGCCGTATGCGATGGGGAGCCCCATGCCGGTTCCCTTGCCCAGGCTCTTGGTCGTAAAGAACGGATCGAAGATCTTCCCGACCACTTCAGGGCTCATTCCCGCACCGTCATCCTTCACGTCGATCTTGAGATACTCTCCTTCCTTGATGCCCTTGTGGCCGTGCACGGATTTGAGAATGGTGTTCTTGACCTTCACCTCTATCGTGCCCTTCTGATCTTCAATGGCATCTGCCGCGTTCTGGCAGAGATTCAGGATGATCTGCTGGATCTGGACGGGATCGCCTATGATCGTGTCTGACTGTGCCTCGAAACGTTGCCGTATCGTGATGGTGCTCGGCAACGACGATCTCAGGAAGGCCAGGGTTTCTTCAAGCAGCGGTCTGATCCGGATCGGCTTGAGGACCTGCTCGTTTCTCCTGCCGAAGGAGAGGATCTTCTTGATGAGGTCTCTCTGGCGGTACGCTGCCTTGAGTGTTTCTTCCAGGATGTCATGGCGAATGGAACCGGGCGGCTCTTCCTCGAGGAGGGTTTCGATGTTGACGATGATGGGGGAAAGGATGTTGTTCAGATCATGTGCGATGCCGCCGGCAAACTTGTCGAGGGCTTCAATCCTCTGGGCCTGGGCCAGCTGCGCTTCAATCCTGCGTGCCTCTCCTTCGGCCTTTTCCCGTCTTGCCATCTCTTCCTTGAGCTTTCTGTTTTTCTCTTCCAGCTCGATCGTGCGGTCGCGCACGAGCTCTTCAAGTCTGTCGCGATACTTCCGCAGCTCTTCTTCCAGCAGCTTGCGTTCGGTAAGGTCGTGGCCCACGACGAGCGCTCCGATCGGTTTCCCGTCCTCGTAAATCAGCTTGACGTTGAGAGCACCGTAGATCTCCCGGCCGTCCTTCGCTATTAACTTGTAATCGATCATATCGTCGACCTTCTCGCCGGAGAGCGTCTTCTCGATCCTGTCCTGGAATATCTTCATGCCTTCCTCGTCGAGGAGATCGAACGGATTCATCGAGAGGAACTCTTCCCTGCTGTAGCCGAACTCCCTTATCATCACATCGTTGACGCTCCTGAATTTCGGACCGCGGAAATCGATCTCGTAAATGGGTGCGGGGGCAAACTGAATGAGGTGCCTTACGCTCTCCTCGCTCTCCCTAAGCGCCTCTGTCCGATCGATCACGCGCTGCTCAAGGGTGGTGTTCAGCTCTTTGAGCGCCTCTTGTGCCTGCTTGTAGCGGGTGATGTCTCTGGCAATCCCGAACCATTCAATGATTTCGCCCCGTGCATTCATCATCGGAACCGCACGCGAGAATGTCCATCCAATGCTGCCGTCCGCCCTCATGAACCGGTGTTCGAGCTCGAAAATGCTCTTCTCGTTGATGGCCTCATCGATGAGGGCTTTTATCTGCTGCCGGTCATCCGGATGAATGTATTCTTCAAGCCATCTGCTGCTCAGCCTTTGAGCGTCGGGAAGAAAGCCTATGCCGCGAAGCCGCTGTATCTCGCTCCAGTCCGGGCTCATGCGGTATAGCACTTCCGAGCATGACATCATCAGAGCGCGAAAGCGGTCCCTGTTCTCTTTCGATGCTTCTTCAGCCAACGCGAACCGGGCTGCTGACTGCTCCAGCTCGACAATCCGTCTTCGTGCCAGAGCCAGCTCTATTCTGAGATGCTCTTCTTCCTTTTTCGTATTCTTCATTCTTGCACCCGACCGACAAGGGAAGCAGTGCCGTTTTTCGGCTCACCGATATCCGGAATAGGATCGTATGCCATACGTATCTCACCTCGCACTACATGCATTCACAAAGAGACGGATGTCTGTCCAATGAGGAAAAAAACAACTCTCTGCCGGGAGACCCTCGCGTATCCGGATCTTCCTGTCCGGCAGCGCTGACGAATCTCATCAGAATTTCAGTAACATTACAATGGATTAATGGAATTCGCAACGATATACTTAACGCAGTTTCATTCGGCAGGGACCAAGCCCGATACTTTATCCTCAGAAGATCTTTCGTAGCAAGATTTAGGTCTTGTGTTTGTGAATCACTGCTTCATGAATCTTGACGCATACAGGTCCGGATGGTAATCAGCCCTCCGGGACGGACACTTCTCCCGGGGGCAGAGCGCGCAGTTCACGAAGCCATTTTCGGAGACGAAGAGGATGCCGGACACGGATTTCAAGGGCCGGATGACCATCCTGTCGGTAAGGCTTACCCCTATTGCAAGAGCGGCTTCCCCGAGGAGCGCAAAGAGCGGCTCCTGCTGCTCGATGGGCCAGTCGATGAGGGAGCCCGGGTTCATGCACGAGAGCTTCCCGCTGCCGGTTAACTCTTCTATGTACTTATCGAGGTAGCTCACTGCGCAGCCCAGTGCCATGAGCATGATCGAATCGGCCCAGAAGGAGT
>Ga0116185_1002274_pt1 | contig 18030 bp, 16 predicted proteins | sample AD_JPNNA7_MetaG_FD_89754 | JGI IMG/M metagenome (GOLD analysis project Ga0116185, IMG submission 89754) | Active sludge microbial communities of municipal wastewater-treating anaerobic digesters from Japan - AD_JPNNA7_MetaG | ecosystem: Engineered > Bioreactor > Anaerobic > Digestate | place... | reverse complement strand
CTTTGCTGGATGCCGGAGCAGACGACTATCTGACCAAGCCGTTCAGCACCGGCGAGCTGGCTGCGCGTCTCCGCGTTGCCCTGCGCCATTTGGCTCCTGAGGCCGGCGAGGCGCTCTTCCGCAGCGGGGATTTGCAGGTCGACCTGGCCAGCCGGCTGGTCTCCGTCGCCGGCCGTCCGGTCAAACTGACGGCCACCGAATATGATCTCCTTCGCCTTTTGGTACAGCACGCCGGCAAGGTTTTGACACACACCCATATCCTGCGGGACCTGTGGGGCAGAACGGGCAGTGAAGAAATGCAGTATCTGCGGGTTTATATTTCGCAGCTGCGGCACAAGATCGAAGCGGATCCTGCACATCCTCAGCTGCTGATCACAGAAACAGGGGTGGGATACCGCCTGCAGATAGTGGCAACCACGGAGAATCTCTGACGACCTGCAAGCTTGTCCATTGCCGCTTCTTTTCAGAATTATCGTGTCCCTAGCCAAAGGGTTGGCAGGATGCGGAGAACAAGTTATACACCGACGGTATTGCCTCCGCTTATCCCGGCTGATTTTCGCTGGGGAATTCCTGGCCGATGCGCAACTCGATAGGCGGTTTTACTTCGCGGAACCGTGTGTTGGAGCAGTTATTGCTTGCTTTTTATTCACTGCCGATTATATTTAAGTATACCCTGCGCCCCCGCCCCATACTGACCATCCCTACGTCCGGTTTACTGCTTTTTCTTTATATTATCATCGATGGGTTCGCAGTTACCTATCAGAAGGGAGTGATAGTATGGAAACGTTGGAAGCCATCCTAAGCGCGCATACCTTTTTCAAGGACCTCGATCCGAAATTCATCACACTGCTCACCGGCTGTTCGAGCAATCGCCGATATGCGGCCAACAGCTACCTTTTCCGGGACGGTGAGGAAGCCAACGATTTTTTCCTGGTTTGCAAAGGGCGGGTGGGCATCGAGATCCCGCTGCAGGGCGATCCCCCCATCATTCTCCAAACCGTAGAAGAGGGTGACATCCTCGGCTGGTCCTGGCTGCTGCCGCCCTATTTCTGGCATTTTGATGCCCGGGCCCAGCTGGATACCGAGGTCATCGCCCTGGACGGCCGCTATATCCGTGCGGAATGCGAAAAAAATCATTCCCTGGGATACGAGATGCTCAAGCGGTTCGCCCAAATCATGGAGCGCCGTCTGGAGGCAACACGATTGCAGCTGCTTGATGTTTATGGAAAAGGATAGTAATTTATTCCTGATGACAAGTAAGCAGAAGTTACTCAGGAATACCCGCGCGAAAGAGAGGCAGCGGATTGGATTGCCCATAGGCCTCTTTTTAGGCTAGTCAGTGCCCCATTCCTTATTCGCAGCCTAACGTCAAGGATGAAGCTATATAAGGCATGAATATAGTATTTTCATCTTCCCGGCAGCCTATTGTTAGTGGCACATCGTATGCCGAGAACGCTTGATTTCCCCTTGTACGGACTCCATTTTTTATTATTCTTTACTGAATATCATATGGCTTTAAGGTGAAAGCCATCAGCCGACTCAAAGCAGAGTGCGTTTATCTTTGGATAGATACAGAAGGCTTTTTCTACGGCCATCGTTCGGCCACGCCGCCGGCCGGTGCGGGTGTAGAATGATTCAGGAGAAGATACAAATTGAAGGGCCCCTATTACGAAGATAACATCGCATTTATTTATATTCCTGTTGGGCCCCGCTTTTCTCCTTGCCCGAATCCTGTTTAGTGAAAGGCAGGTCATCGATCAAGGACAAACCGATATGCCGGAATCCCTTTATCCAACGGGCCTTGACAGCGACGGTGATGTGGATCTGCTTTCGGCCTCCAACGGCGATGAAAAGATCGCGTGGAAGAGAACCTCGACGGCGTCGGCACCTTTTCCTTTTATGAAAACCTCGATCTTGGTTCCGGCACTTTCTATTGACACAGCATCGCCGCTACCCTTGACTCGTCCCTACCCGCCTGAAATGGCGCGCAGGGATTCGATATTGGCCTTGGCGTCGGGCACCGCGCTGAGGATGAACTGGCTCTTGTCGCAGGGAAACTCGGCACACTCGGCACAGGTCTTGTAGCTCCTGGAAATCGCGCAGGTGCGGATCGGGCACTGCTCGCACCAGCCAAAGTGCTCGCCGGCCTCGGTACAGCCGACGCAGTGAATGTCGGCAGCGGTCAATGTAGCGTTATAATTTTTGGACCAGCGCACCGCGATATCCGCCTTCTTCTCCATGTCCCCTGAAAGTGTAGCCTCACGGCATTCGCAGCCAAAACAATCCAGCCCGCAGACCGAGATCATTTTTACCATACTGCACCTCCTGATTTGCACCGCTGTAAAAGGTTATCCCCTTTTCTGGTGTTCAAGCCAAAACGAACCGATACCACCGCCGTCTCACGCTTGTTAACAGTATACTCATTCACCCGGCCAATATCAAGCGAAAAGAGCCCGCATCGGCCTACGGGGAGAGATCCGGATCAGCACCCGGACTTACATGATCCCGCACAGATCTGGTGCTGGTAGCCATTGGCCTGCCATCGGTCAAAATGGTTGCATAAAGATAAAACTCTATGTATTTTGAAGACCAGATCATGGTCAATAAGCATGGCCCGTTCCAGCATCCGGACGCCCAGTGCGGGAGAATAGATGATGTACCGATTCGCGTTGATGTTGCTGTTGATCTCGTGGCCTGCCCTCGGGTTGTCCCAGGGCCTGGTGATCAACGAAATCATGGCCTCCAACCAGAACACCATCGACGACGAGGATGGCAACGCCTCGGATTACATCGAACTCTATAACGGCGGCACATCACCGGTACAACTTCAGGGCTATGGCCTCAGCGATGATTCGGCGGTGCGCAAATGGCAGTTCGGCGCTGCCGAACTGGCACCTGGGCGCTTCCTCCTCGTCTTTGCCTCCGACAAGAATAAAAAGGGGAGCTACTGGCATACCAACTTCAAGATCAGCGCCTCAGGGGAGAGCATCGTGCTGACCAGCCCCGCCGGTGCCGTGGTGGACCGGGTTGATGCGCCGGCGATGAGCGCCGACATCGCCTGGGGCCGGATCAGCGACGGCGCGACGGCCTGGGCCTTTCAGACGGCCTCGCCAGGGGGGCCCAACACCGGCCGCATCATTCTCCCCCTTTCCGCCCCGGTCACCGTCGCCCCGGCGGCGGGATTCTATGCCGCGGCGGTGACTGTCATCCTGAGCTCAGGTGGCGGCAAGATCTTTTATACTCTCGATGGCAGCGATCCGGACTCCTCGTCGGCCTTCTGCACCGGGCCAGTCGCCATCGCCAAAACCTCAGTCCTCAAGGCGGTAAGCATCGAAACCGGGCACCAGCCTTCGGTCACCGCTGTTCACACCTATTTCATCAACGAGACCACCGACCTGCCGGTCATCTCCCTCTCGAGCGATCCCTTCAATCTTTTCGACTATAATTATGGAATTTATGCCAACGGCCCCGGATGGACCGCCACCGCCCCCAACTATGGGGCCAATTTCTGGATGGACTGGGAGCGGCCGGCGCATGTTGAGTTCTTTGAGGACGACAAAAAGCCCGCATTTTCCGAGAACTGCGGTATCGCCATCTACGGCGCCTATACCCGCTCCTTTCCCCAGAAATCGATCTCGGTGAAATTCAAAAATGACTATGGGGTTTCCGGAATCGACTATCCCCTCTTCCCGGGTTTTTGGCTGACCAACTTCAAGTCCTTTATCCTGAGAAACTCGGGCAACGATTTTTATTACACCCATATCCGCGACGCCATGATGCAGACCCTGGTGAAGGATCTGGACATCGACTACCTCGAGTATCGTCCGGCCGCTGCCTTTATCAACGGCGAGTACTGGGGTATCTACAACATCCGCGAAAAGATCAGCGAGCATTATGTCGCCAACCGCCATGGCGTCGATCCCGACAACATCGATATGCTCGAAGGCAACATGAAGGTTATCCATGGCGACGCGTCCCACTACCAGCAATTCGTCAACTATATTTCCACGCAGGATATGACCAGCGACAGCGCCTACGCTTATGTCAACCGCACGATCGATCTCGACGAATGTCTGCTCTACTACGCCGCCGAGGTCTATTACAACAGCCAGGACTGGCCCGCCAACAACCTGAAATACTGGCGCGTGCATAGCGCGGCCGGGAGATGGCGCTGGATCCTTTTTGACCTCGATTTCGGCTTTAATCTCTACGAAACCACCGGCCAGTCGGAGAATCACCTGACCTACCTGCTCTCGGGCATCGAGACCAGGCCGGGTTCCAATCCACCCTGGTCGACCCTGGTGCCGCGTATGCTCCTCAAGCATCCGCGGATCCGCGAGCAGTTCATCAATCTCATCGCCGATCTGCTCAATACCAATTTCGAGAGCACCCGGGTCGTGGATACCATCAACCGGATGGCCAGCCATATCGCCAACGAGGCCGTCCGCCACCGCAAGCGCTGGAATCTCAGCGAAAAGACCGCCAGCGACCATCTCAAGCGCATGACCACTTTTGCCCAGGAACGGCCGGGCTATCTGCGCGGCTTCGTTCGCGATTATTTCAGCTGCGGCATCGACGGCCGGATCACGGTCAGTTCCACCCCGGGCGGCCGGATCCAACTCAACTCCCTCACCCTGACGCCGATCGCGCAGCCCTGGAGTGGACTCTATTTCCGCAAAAACCCCGTCAATCTGACCGCCCTCCCCGATCCCGGCTTCAAGTTTGACGGCTGGAGCGGCACAGTCACCTCCACCGATTCGGCGGTTACGCTGCTGGTCGGCAGCTCCACTAAAATGACCGCCACCTTCTCGGCACGGAACACGGGCGTGGAGGCGCAGACGCCAGGGCAGCCAGCGAAACTGCTGCTGCTGCCGAATTATCCCAATCCCTTCAATCCTGAAACGACGATCGCTTTCGAGTTGGCCCGCTCCAGTTTCGTCACCCTGAAAATCTGCGATCTTCTCGGCCGCGAGGTCGCCGTGCTGGTTTCAGGCAATCTGACTGCGGGGCGGCATGCAGTCCGCTGTGATGGCAGCGGCTGGGCTGGCGGTGTCTATTTTTGCCGTCTGGAAGCGGACAGGCAGGTGCAAACACGGAAGCTTTTACTGGTCAAGTGAATAGGACGGCTAGGGACATCCATGCTTTTAGCCGGGTCACCGGCTTTGGCGCCCAGCCGGAAGGGCGGCCGACGCGCCATCAGCCTGCCCCGAATGGGCGACCACCTCAAACCACCACTTCAAATGGGGGTTCCGATGAATTTACTGCAAAACGCCATCAGGAAGCTGGGTAAGAAAAACATCCTTGTCGTGGTCCTGTTTTTCATAGTGTCCTGCTGCCTCTAAGCTCTTAAAAAGGGCTCGATCAGAGCCGCGCTCAAGCCGACATTGCTGGGGCTGGGTCTCTTTCTTTTAGCTGCACTCTATCTGGCTGTGCGAAGTGAAGATACCGGCACGCGGAAGAAAAAGTAAACTGCTATCTTCCCCCCAAAAAAACGTTGCCTGCTAGTATTGCGTTTCGTATATTTCGATAAATATCGAAATGACATGGTATACCCGAAACGCGGCTTTGGCCATGAGAGTGCAGGACCGGGAGCAGCTGGAATTTGTGGACGTATAACTTGAATTAGGCCTGACCTTCATACTGGTGAGGTACAGCAAAACCGGGAACAGCTTGAGGTTATGGAACACCATTGCACTGAATGCGGATGGCTGCGAAGAACGTTCGAATTTCGGCACAATAATTTAAAGGAGAGTATCCCGACATGCGCATCCTGATTCTTTGCACCGGCAACTCTTGTCGCAGCCAGATGGCTGAGGCTTTTTTAAAACATTTCAATCCCGCCATGGAGGTCTATTCTGCAGGCACCGATCCGGCTGCGGCGGTCCACCCTCTGGCCGTCCGGGTGATGGCCGAAAAACATATCGACATCTCCACAGCCCGCCCCAAACCGGTTCTCCTCTTCACCCACCTGCCTTTCCATTACGTGATCACCGTCTGCGATAACGCCCGGGAAAACTGCCCGGTCTTTCTGGGGGAGGTCAAGGAACAGGTTCATCTCGGGTTTGCCGATCCCGCGGCGGTCACCGGTAGTGAAGAGCAGCAACTGACGGCATTCAGGACGATTCGCGATGAGATTTACCAGGCCTTCAAGCAATTCTATTTGGAAAAAATTGTGCGTCCCGATCCGCTCATGAATAACTGATCTCGTTCCGAGATACGGACGCCCCGCTGTGACAAAGGCGCACGTCTTGCAGAGTGCCGTGGTGAAAGGGAAAAGTCATGACGGCCCAGGCGATAGTCCAGGTTCGCTGCAGCGCCGACATCAAAAACCAGGCACGCTTTGGATCCAGCTTCAGGGGATAGATCTCGGATGTATTGCGGCCATCGGGGTGATAGGTCAGCCCGAGATACTGGATGAAACACTTCCAGCAGAGCATTTTTAAAAACTCTTTAAAACTTTGATTGTAAAAACCTGTCCACCGCCGGACCTTCCTGCTCACGGATTCTCAACATGGTGGCGATCTGGTCCGCCGTCTTAGCCAATTTGATATCGAGCAGCTGCTGTTTGCGTGAGGGGTCAGAAAAAAATGTCCGGGCTTTGGCTAAAAGCGAATCGGCTGGAATCCGGACGAGCTCAGGAACAAAATAGGATACCATCCGTGGATCGACCTTTGCGGTCACAGCGGAGTAATGGTTAAAAAGCCAATCGAGCACGTAAGCTTTGTGCTCGCGGTCAACAGTACCGGCAAGAATATACAGAAAATCGTCCTGATTCAGAGGCTGGGCCAGCAAGTAGCCCAGGGTCTGATCGAGGTTCTCCTGCTGAGGAAAAGCACCCAACAATAAGGCAAAACGGCTCCTTTCATCACGGGTTGTGGCCGATTCGAAACGCTGGAGATAGGTTTTATACAATTCGCGATCTCCGTGCTTTGCTGAGGCCCGTAATACAACATCGGCCAATTCAGGATCCACCGCTTCGGGATCCGTCAAATAGGCAGTGCACAGAGAATCAGCAAAGTACTGTATGCCGGAGTCCTCGCCTTCTTCAGCCAGCAGGGCAATCATCATGGAGCGCAATGCGGGGACACTGTAGTTCTCATCCGGCCGCCTCTGCCGGCCGATCCGGTCGAGGATCGAATGACAGGTCGTGCGAACGTATGCGGTGAAGTGTTCTGCATTTTGCGGTGTCAGGAACAAATCATGAATGGCCCCGATCGGGCTGCCGGCGCGCTGCAGCACCTCAGGGTCAGGATCGGTGGAGAATGTGCGCATGATCTCAAGATAGGTATCGCCATGGAGGCGCCCTCCATACAACAAGGCACCGGCATTATGAAGAAAGCCGAGGCGCTCGCGCGTATTCATACACCTCTGGGAATTTTCCGCCATCTCCAACAGCATGCTGTCCGGAATATCCCAGCGGTAATATCCATGCTCGCCGGCGTTCATCTGCAGCCATTGCGGCATGATCATGCATTCAAGCGGAAGGATCATGCCTTCATCGCGCATGAGACAGCTCTGCTGCTAGGTCTTTACACCGTCCGTGTATTTAAAGACAACCGGAATTTTCCATCTCTGCGACGGAGCTCGAAATCCGCTATTCATAAAGCGCGATTGAACCAGCTGCAACCGAGGACCCGGAATGATTTGCACCTCAATCAGCGGCACGCCCGGCTGCTCGATGCAAGAAGCGACGACGCTGTCCAGGGGCTCACTGGCCGCCGCAGAAAGCGATGACCACAGATCGCCGGCCGCTGCCGCGCGCCATTTATTCTTGCCCAGAAAATCCAAAATCCCACCGCGAAAGTCCTCCGCCCCGATCCACGCAGAGACCATGTCGAGGACGGCGCCGGCTTTTTGGTAGGAAAGTTCGTCGAATGCCTGCCAGGGATCATCATCTGCTCCGATCGTCCGTTGCACAGCGCTTGCCGAAGGCAGGGCATCGGTAGACATGGCTCTCTGAGCGGATCCAATCTGCCAGCTGAAAGGATTATACTGCGGGAAAAGGGTGTTGGCGACATCGAGGCCGATCCAGGTTGCGAAACCTTCATTCAGCCAGGTATCGTCCCACCAGGCCATGGTAACCAGGTCACCGAACCACATGTGGGCGATCTCATGGGCGATGGTGATCCAGTTCCCCAGTTTTTGCTCCACTGTGCAGACCTTTGGATCCATCAGCAGGACAGGCGGATAAAAAGTGATCAGTCCAGCATTCTCCATGGCCATCATGAAGCCTGGTACAGCGACAAGGTCCAGTTTGGAAAAAGGATAAGGCCCGAACCGCCTTTCTAGTTCGTTAAATATCAAGGGTATGATCTGAACGGCTTCGGCCGCGAGCTGGCCTTGGCCTCTGGGCACGACCACCGAGCCGGGCACCGACATGCCGGAGAGGGGTATGGTGTCGAACGGACCGACCGCAAATGCCACCAGATAGACCGGCAGTGGCGGGGTTTCCCTGAAAACAAGGGTTTGTTCTTTGCCGGTGCTATTGCTCTTTTCAATTTGCGTATTGGAGAAAGCAGCCAAATCCGCCGGAATCGTCAGTGTTAGACGGAATGGGCATTTGAATCCGGGCTCATCCCAGCAGGGGAAGGCCGTGCGCGCATAGACAGGCTCGAACTGGGTAGCCAGGTAGGTATCGCCCTTTTCGATGCTCTTGAAAATACCAGTTCCGAGGCTGCCCATCCGCCCGCTAAATTCGATGTGCAGTGTGCAGTTTCCCGGCAGGAGGGGGTTTCCGGTGCTGATGCGCAGCAAGTCCATTGTACTCCACCGGACAGGAATTTTCCGGTTCGCGCTTTGCAGGACAAGCTTGCTTATTTTCAGTTCCCTGGCGTGCAGGCGGAAATAATGAGTTTGCTCGTGGACAGCAAGGGAGATGTCGACAATGCCCTGATAGCTCTCTTTGGCGGGATCCAGTATGAAATGGATTTCCTGCTTCAGCGGTACCACCATGCGGCCAAGGCGCAGAGTGTCCACTTCCTGCGCCATGCCGGCCCTGCTAAAAGCAACCAACAAGAGGACGCAAACCAATGCAGTTAGTGCGACAAATCGCCTGTTCATTAATCAGCCCTCCTGATTTTGCAGCATGCCGCAAACACTGCTCTGCGGCACGCTGCCGGAGCATCAAAAGAATGATGAGGCTGCAATAGAAGAATGGTTGAAAATCGCCCCGGTCCAGCGTGGGAAAAGAGGGGTATCCAGAAGGCGTGAAAACGAAATGGAAAGTCAGTGAGGAAAAATATCTTGCAAGTGCCCAGGTTATTGTTGGTATAATTTAAACAGCCCATCTGCTCATGTCAAACGAAAACTAAAGATTTCTTCAGAATACGAGGTATGGGAATGCGGGCAGAATATAAAGCCACAGGTGAGTACAATGGAAATGAGTTGATGAGCCGGACATTACCCCTGTATTTGCCTCTAATCATTTTAATGCAAAACAGATTTACTGCTGCGGTCCGCTGAATAGAGCAAACTAAAACAGTGTTGAAGTGAACATAGGAAGGATAATCGCAATACTATTGACCCCGAGATTATCAAGAGTATTTATCATGGCCGCTATCAGCATTTACCTTAACTTCGCCAACCAGACCGAGTAAGCCTTTACCTTTTACAAATCCATCTTTGGCACAGAATTTTACGGTCCTATCATGCGCTTCAGGGATATCCCCCCGGGTGAGGGCAAGCCGCCCGTTCCCGAGGAGGTGACAGATCTGGTGATGCACACCCCGCGGCCAATGAGTAATCGGGGACGGTGAATCCCTCATGAGTCTGACTGACTCCACTTCCGTAGAAGGAGCAATCGCAGCGGAAGCGGCCGCCGATGCGGTGAGGATCCTCTTCCTGGCCGACACCCATCTCGGCCTTGACGCACCGCTGCGCCCCAGGGTGCAGCGGCGGCGCCGGGGTGATGATTTTTATGCCAACTATCTCACCGCGCTCCAGCCTGCATTCGATCGCCAGGTCGATCTGGTGGTGCATGGTGGTGACATGTTCTTCCGCAGCCGGGTGCATCCATCCCTGGTCGAGTCGGCATTCGCGCCTTTGCTGCGCATCGCCGACCTCGGCCTGCCCGTCTTCATCGTGCCGGGCAACCACGAACGCTCCAATATCCCTCGCTCGCTCCTCGAAAGCCATCCACGGATCATCCTCTTTGACCGGCCGAAAACTCATGTTTTAACTCTGCGCGGCCGCCGCGTCGCTCTGGCGGGCTTTCCTAATGTCCGGGATAATCCGGGAGGCGCGTTCACTCAGGAGGTGGAGAGGACCGGTTGGAAAAGATGCGATGTGGAGATTCGTCTGCTGTGCATGCACCAAGCCGTGGAGGGGGCACAGGTTGGCGTCCAGAATTATACTTTTCGCGGCGGTGACGAGGTGATCCGCGGCAGCGATATCCCAGCGGGATTCCACGCCGTCCTGAGCGGCCATATTCACCGCCATCAGGTGCTGACACGGGACCTCGCCGGCCGCCAGATGAACGCGCCGGTCTATTACCCGGGCGCCATCGAGCGCACTTCTTTTGCGGAACGGAAGGAGGAGAAGGGCTATCTCATAGTGACGGTGGAGGGCAAGGGGAAGATCCGCCACCAGTTTGTGCCGCTCTACTCCCGCCCCATGATCGATTTGCTGGTGGAGGGAAGCTCCGGCTCAACCGACCGGATCCGGGAGGCGCTTATACGGCAAATCGCGGCGCTGGATGCAAACGCGATCGTCCGCCTCCGTCTGGCCGATCCGCGCACGGCGCCCCTGATCAGCGCCCTGAACGACCGCTGGCTGCGCTCGGTGGCGCCGCCCACCATGAACATCGGCTGGAGCATCCCCTGGCGCCGGGACCAGATGGATTAACGTTCTCAAACCGGAAAAATGCCCTCGCGGAAAAACCGCGCGTCGATGATCGCTGCCCCGCTGTTACCGCCGCGGCGGTGGAGCCATTGCCAGATGACGTGGGCGCGGTCGATGATCTGCCACTCGTCCATTGGCGCCTCCTCCAGTAATGCCGGATTTGGCAGGCCTCCTCCATGGCACCAGACCAGTTTTCCCTGCAGAAAACAGAACCTGTTCTCCCAGCGCCCATGTTCCCGGATCACCAGGCCATGGCGTTGAAAGTTTGCGAGAAATCCCTGCCGTTGGATCAAGGCCTGGTAGCGGTGCAGCATGGCATGATACCGCGCAGCTTTTTCGAACTCTCGATTCCGGCTGTGTTTTTTGATCAGCTGATGGATAAAGCGGAGGAAGAAGGGATCCAGAACACGGAGCGAAACCGCCGCACGGTCCATGGTGCGCCGGTAGCGGGCTGCAGCCTCCGGGGTGCGGCAAGGCCCAAGACATCTGCGGATCTCCCCCTGGAGGCATCCGCCATCCCGTACCGCAGCACAGGTGCGCAGGCGGAACCGCTCTTGCACCAGGTCGGCCATGTCGCGGGCATGGTAGCGGTCATGGAAAGGGCCGAAAACGGCGGGATACTGTCCGCGCTGCCGGGCATCGATCACCTGCAGCCGGGGGATCCATTCCTTGGAAAAAGCCAGCCAGGCATATTCGAGGTACTCTTTCTGCCGCACATTGCCCACCGGCCAATGCTGCTTGATCAGCTGGTCCTCCAGCAGCAGGGCATACAATTCCGAGCCTGTCTCGTACCAGGAGAGCGACCGGACATGCCAGATCCAGCGGTAATTGCGGTCCGAAAATCCCGAGCGTATTGAGTCGGCATGCTGTAGCAGCCGTTGGCGGATATGGACCGATTTCCCGACGTAGATGACGCGGCCATCGCCGTCTTTCATGACATAAACGCCGGGCGCCCGGGGTGCGCGGCGGGCTTGTGACTGGAAGCTTGCGATCATGTCGTCCGCCGATGCATGCGGCGCGCTTTTTTCCCCGCCTTCCGCGGCAAGCGCAGAAGCAAGACCTGCCCGCTTCTCCCTCATTTTGCTGCCGCGACAATCTGCCAGCCAAAGCAGGAGCCGTCCTTGCGGTCGGGACGGGCGCCGCGGGCATCGGCCGAACAGAGACTGCGCGCGCCGGGGTCGGCAAAGAGATAGCAATGGTTGTAGAGCGACATCAGCATCAGGTCGTCCCGGAGCATATCCTCCCACTGAAAAAGCGAAGCCTCGCCCCTCTCGCTGCTCTCGATGCGGACCTCGGCCAGCCCGGCCTCGCCCTTTACCGTCACATAGCCGCCATTGGCAGCCGACTGCAGGGCGACGCGCCCCTGCCCGCGGTCGAGGACCCGGAACAGCGCGGCATCCCCTGCTGCGAAAGGGCTCTCCCACTCAACCGGGCGGAGATGGTTGCGCCAGTTCACCAGAACCGTGTTGTCAGCCAGGCTGGTGAGGATGATCAACTGATCATAAGGGATGGGGCGGGTAAGTCCCTTGCAGCGGGGCTCGGTTACAGTGAACCGGTTGAAATCAGCATAACCGCCCTCTATTTGCCTAGTTGAATAGCTGAAGAGGGCATAGCGCACGCCCTGGAAGGTCTTGAGCTGATAGGGCATAATGATCTGGCCGCCGATCTCCTCGAAGTGGGTGCCATCAAGGCTATAACTAAGGCGGCCGATGTCGGTGTCGAAATTACAATGGGCCCGCAGCCAGACAGTCCGGGCTGTAAGCGGCACGCGCAAGAGCTTGAGTTCCTGCTGGTTGTAGAATTGCAACTCCAGTCCCTGCTCGAGCCGGCAGACTCCGATCCAGGCCCACGGCAGGTTGAGCAGCGCCAGTCCGGCCAGGTCGCCGGTCTTGAGGCCGGAGGGATCCAGTTCGGCGACCGCGTAGGATTCCGGTCCGATACCGCGCTGGGTGAGGGTATTGCGGGCGCGCCAGAAATTTTCGGCGGGCAGGGCGTGCAGGCGGAGGTAGCCCTTTCGCGCAGAGAGAGACCATTTTCCCTCGACCGGGACGTGGTTCCACTGCCAGATATTTTTTAGCCCGGGGCCGCTGAATTCGTCGTTGCGCTCGAAGGGCTCCATGGGTACAGAGGAAAATCCGGTGTTAGGCTTGATCCAGGTACGCGGGGTGCGGGTCAGATTGCCGGGCAGTCCGAAATAGGGCCAGCCCTCCTTCCAGGTAACTGGTGAGAGGGCGGTGACGCGGCCGACCGAGTTATAGTCGAGCATGGACCAGCCCCACCATTCACCCGACTGGACCTGGATGATGCCCCCCTGGTGCATGGGGATGCAGCCGACATAATTTTCGATGGGTGCAATCAAGTGGAAGGGGGGCCCATTTCGGGTATCCGGCAGCCGCCAGCCAGTGCCAACCCCCAGGTTCTCCTCCGCACTCATCACCTTGACTTCATAGGGCCCGTAGGGGGCATCAGCGCTTAGGCAGACCTGGTAGCAGACCGGATCGTAGTTGGTGTTGGTGATAAAGTATTGGCCCTTGATCTTGTAGATATGGCTACCCTCGCCGGCGCCGCTGCCCCGGGCGACGATCACCCTCTCTGTCCCGGGCACGGTATCGAGCAGGTCCGGCGAAAGCTGGACCATGCGGAGCTCGTCATAGCCCCAGACGGCATAAACCTTGCCGTCATCATCGAAGAGCACGGTGACATCATGGAGTGCCGCGCGCATGGTCCGGTGGCGCCAGGGACCGGCGGGATCGGTGGCCGTATAGAGCTGGGTGCCATGGCCATTGACATTGGCGAAGATATAAAAGCGGCCGTCATGGTAGCGGAAGCAGGGCGCCCAGATGCCCTGGCCGTAGGCCTCGCGCCCCTCTTCCAGGCGCAGATCCGGTCCGAGATCGAGGCGTTCGGCGGCATAGCCGAGCAGCTCCCAGTTCACCAGGTCGCGCGAATGGAGAATGGGGAGCCCCGGCATGGTGTGCATGGTCGTGCCGGTCAGATAAAAGTTATCCCCGACCCGGATCATGTCGGGATCGGAGAACTCTTCATAAAAGAGGGGATTGGAATAGGTGCCGTTGCCGTTGTCGGCGGTCCAGGTCTGGCTGATCGCCTGGGACACCAGCACCAGAAATAGCCAAGCGATTCCACATCCATTCTGCAAGCGTCGGTGCAAGATCCTGCTCGTCATTTTCCTGCCTCGCGGTATGGTCCGCCCAGTTTTCCGGCCATTTCTTCCAGCCGCGTCCGGATGGCACTCTCACACGGCGCGCCCAGGGCTCCGCAGACGAAGGCGTCCGTATAAAAAACCAGATCCAGCCTGTCCTGCCCCTGTACCAGCAGGGCGGGATGGCCAGCGATGACCTCCGGGCGATGCGAATCCTTCCGCTGCAGCAAGAATCGGGTGTAGCAATCGAATACCGTCTTGGCCGCACCGGTCTCTTTACAAGGGACCAGAAAAAGTTGATAGGGGCCGCATTCACCGCTGCGGTATTCCCGGCGGTAGCCCTCAGTGAAGTAACTCTGTCCAAGAAAATCGCCGGGTACATAGCGGTCCGATGCCGCCACGGCATCTTCTACCGGGAAAACGGCAAACAGGGCCGGTGGTGAAAATCCCGTCCCGATCCGGCCGGCCAGAAACTGCGCCATCTCCTTAAGGGCGGGCCAAAGCTCCTGGTCGAGGGTATACGAGGTGATCTTGACGTAGTAGGATCCATTGTAAAAGTTGAGCACATTGGCGCTCTGGTAGCCTTCGACGCCGATGGCGACCGGCGTTTCATCGGGAGAGCGTTCGGCGGCATAGATGGCAAAGGCATGCAGGGGGCTCTTCATGCCATAGATCTCGACCGTTACCGAATTGGAGTCCGGGCCGACGGCATAGTCGGTGGTCAGCACCCGGCGGAAGCCATACTGCAGATAAAGATCGGCCGCGCCGTCGATGTACTCGAAGAGATTGTCGCGCCCGAAGAAGCGCGGTGCCGAGGTCTGCCGCCAGGTGGGCAGATCCCCGTCCCTCGGCAGCAGGCTGATGAGAGACGAGTCCGCATTCTCCTGGGCGCCGGCGGCAGCATAGAGGAGAACCAGCGTGATCACGGCCGAGTGCAGCCGGTTATTACAAAGACCCATGTTCCTTGATCCTGTCCGTTAATAAAAAGTGTAGCTTCATCCCTGCGCAGCCGGCTCAGGCTATGAAGGGGAATTGATGTTTCAACTCGGCGACCTGCCTACCGATATCGAGGCCGTGGGTGCAGGATGCGGTACAGCCCGAAGAATTCCGGCACCTCTTCAGGCCGATGGATTCCGGCAGGGCCGCCAGCGTCCATTCCGCCTGACTGAGGTTGCCGTAACCGGCGGCGTACATGCCAGCGCGCATCAGACTGGGGATTTCGACGCCGTGCGGGCAGCCGGACACGCACGAGCGGCAGCCCTGGCAAAGGTGTCCCCTCTCGAGTGCGCCCAGCTGCAGATAACTTTTTTCTTCCCCGGTAAAGTCGAGATCAGTGACGCTGGCAAGATTGAGATCCAGCTGATCAAAGGTGGTCATGCCGGGGATGGCGGTGGTAACCTCCTTGTGCTGCAGCACCCATTTGAGTGCGGCTGCGTGATTGACGGCTGCGGCACCCTCCCGTGGATTGCCGCCTTGGGTTTTCATGGCGACGATGCCCAGTCTGTGTTCTCTGGCGTAAGCCAGGGCTTTCCGGATCTCCTCTTTATCCTCGCGCCAGACATTAAACGCGATCTCCGCAACGTCGTAGATTTTGGCATCGACAGCGGCGTGCACCACCTCCGGCACCAGGGCATGACAGCTGACGCCGATGAAGCGCGCCTTACCGGCTTTTTGCGCGGCGAGTGCGGCCTGCATCAGGGGCTCATAGTTCACCATCTGCGCGTTGTCGCAGGCGTGAATATAGAGGATGTCGACATAGTCGCTTTGCAGACGGTCCAGGCTGGCCTCGAGCAGCCGGGCAAAGTTCTCGGGCGTGGCTCCAGGGGCCCAGCTGCCGTTTTCCGTGGTGAAGAGGCCTTTCTGGAAATCGCGCGCCAGCCAGATTTTGGTGGAAATGATCACTTTGTCGCGGCCCCCGCGTTCCTTGAGAACGGCGCCGATCGATTTTTCGCTGTTGCCGCGGAGGTAGCCGTTCGCGGTATCGAGATGAGTGATACCACTGTCGAGGGCCCTTTTGATCAGATCCGGGCTGTCCGAATTCATCACCCCAAAGCTGAGGATGGGGATTTTAAGGCCGGTGCGCCCCAGGACGCGCTTGGGGATCTTTTTTTTCTTCTTGTCCGCCGCCCTGGAGCTTGCGGCGGGCACCCCTAGACCGGCCAGCAGCAGGCCGAGGGATCCACTTCTGAGAAACTGCCGCCGGGCCATGTTATCTCTTGGCATGTTCGCATCTCCGATTTGCAAATAAATACCAGATGATTCCTTTTAATGGTCAGTCAATGGCATGATAATAACCATTTGCACAGCAAATGTCAAGTGGAATAGCACCTATACCGCATTGTCACCTGTATTCAGGAGTTTTCCCTTGCATATCGCCGGCCGAATCGTTATTTTTTCAGTCATAAAGCCAAAAACCGAATGTCTATGAATACCACATCCTCTGCACCCCAGCCCTATTTCTCCTGATTCTCACCTCACGACGGTCATTGCCATGGCTAAAAAGATTCTGTTCCTCCTGCTCGGCCTCTATCCCCTGGCCGGTATGATCTCTGCAGCACGCTCAAGGAGGTGCAATAACGGGGAAGAAAGGGGGTGCAGATGCCGCCCGAATACCAGGCCGCATATGGCAGGACTTATACCCTGCAGCAGGTTTTCATGAACGGCCGGCGGTGCTGCCGACGTTGTTAAAAATCCTGGAGAACGAATGAAATCCAATCCATCCTTGACCCGGTACGCCTGGCTCTCCATTGCCGCGGCCGTTCTGACGATCTCGCTCAAGGTGACCGCCTACCTGCTGACAGGATCGGTCGGTCTGTTGTCGGATGCCATGGAATCCCTGGTCAATCTGGCGGCGGCCTTTATGGCCCTCGCCATGCTGACCGTCGCGTCCCGGCCTCCGGACGAATTGCATGCTTTTGGCCACTCCAAGGCGGAATACTTTGCGAGCGGCATGGAGGGGGCCCTGATCCTGCTGGCCGCGGGTATGATCGGCTGGACGGCGGTGCCCCGTCTCCTCGCACCGCAGCCGCTGGAGCAAATGGGCCTTGGTCTAGTGGTCTCCCTGGCCGCATCCACGGTCAATTTTGCAGTCGCTCGCATCCTCCTGGCCGCCGGGAAAAAACACCACTCCATTACCCTCGAGGCCGATGCCCGTCATCTCTTGACCGATGTCTGGACCTCCGCGGGTGTGCTGGCCGCCATCACCGCTGTAGCACTCACCGGCTGGGTACGTCTGGATCCCATTATCGCCTTGATCGTGGCCGCCAATATCATCTGGACCGGCATCCAGCTGCTGCGCCGTTCGGCGCTGGGATTGATGGACACCGCACTAGCGGAGAGCGAACAGGCGCTGGTCAGGCAAATCCTCGATAGTTATGCTGATAAGGAGGTACAGTATCATGCGCTCTGGACGCGTGAGGCGGGCGCACGCAAGTTCGTCTCCGTCCATATTCTGGTTCCTGCCTTATGGACCGTTCAGCAGGGGCATCAGCTGCTGGAGGAGATGGATCGAAGGATTCGGGAAGCCGTTCCTGGTATCTATATTTTTACCCACCTGGAACCTTTCAGCGATCCGGCCGCCTTTGAGGACATGAACCTGGATAGATAACCGCCTCCACAAGGTCGCGGACCGAATAGATAGTACAATAACGTCTATGGACTGGTACGGCAAACCCCTATTAATTTTAATATTTATTTTGATTATTAATAAATATACCTTATACTTAAGTACTTAAACAAAGGAGGAAATCATGACACGAAGCATGTGGCTTGTCATCTGTATCTTCCTGATCCTTCCCGTGCTGCTCCTCGCCCAGGAGCAAGTCGTTCCGCCTCTCACCGCCCTCAACATTCACGTCCTCGGCCCGCAAAAAATTGCCCCCTTGCCGCCGGTGGTGGTGCCGCCCGATAATCCCCAGACGGCCCTGAAGATCCAGTTGGGTAAACAGCTCTATTTTGACACCCGGCTGTCGCAGGACAACACCATCAGCTGCGCCACGTGCCACAATCCCGCTCTAGGATGGTCGGATGAG
>Ga0116185_1002269_pt1 | contig 18053 bp, 18 predicted proteins | sample AD_JPNNA7_MetaG_FD_89754 | JGI IMG/M metagenome (GOLD analysis project Ga0116185, IMG submission 89754) | Active sludge microbial communities of municipal wastewater-treating anaerobic digesters from Japan - AD_JPNNA7_MetaG | ecosystem: Engineered > Bioreactor > Anaerobic > Digestate | place... | reverse complement strand
GCAGGTTGATAAATATCATACGGCATGTTTTCCAGAGCACCAGTAGTGGTAATGATAACCGGATGCTCTTGTGTAAAGGGACGAGCTTCTTCCACGCGGTGATGCAAGAAAACAGGATCATCTTCTTGGATAACCTGAAACCCACGCTGGGTCAGTTCTGCCATCAGCGCTTCACCCGCCAGCAAGCGGTCCGGATCGCTGACCAGGGTGAGAGGGTGGATATATTGAGGAAAGAACCTAGTTATTGATTTAAGCATTGGACATGAATAATTAGACTTTTCCTGTTCCACCACACATCGGACATTGCATTCCTTTAGGACCAGCAACTGCTTTTTGGATTCCAACCGCAAATTCTTTTAAGGCTTTTTCTCCTTGTGGGTTTGTTCTTAATACTAAAACCAAAACTGTTTCACCAGTTGGCTCTTCATTTCTGGTTACTAAATAACTCTTATAATATTCTTTCTTACCAGAAGCGATAAATGCATCACCAAGTTGCTTAGCTTCTTTATCCATGCCCTATTCTCCTTTAGTCTATCGGATTTAATTTTCCTCGTTCAGTATGTTCGATTTTTAGGAGTTCATACAACCTAATTGCAGATGGAGAAGCATATAGCATTTGCCTTCCATCTTTTGAAATATTACCAGGCGGATTTTTACAATCCATAATGTTATCGTAAATCTCAATGTAGAGATGGCTGTACATTCGCCGGATAATATTTTCGTCGATCAGTTGCCCTTCCCATGAAATTGCAATCAACTCTAGAATATTTACTGCTTTAATTACATCTACCCAAACGGGTTTTAGTGGATCAATTTCATTTAATCCTTGGAGTTGTGTCCATAAAGGGAGAAGGAATTGACGTTGTTCAAGAAGCATTTGCTTCTTTTGCAATTTAACAGTTTGGTAAATGGCAATTGCCGCAATCAAAGCGCTCACTGAAGTTGCGATAGCTTCGATGACTATCCAGTTTTCCATCTATTCTCCTTTCCTTCCTACTTCTTCCTCAACAATGCGCTGTCGTAATACATCAGCAGGTCGGGATCTTCACGCAACACGTCTTCGGGCAGCCGTTCGGCGACTTTTACAATGGTCTCGTAGTCCTGGCGCTTAAAGCAGTCAGCGAAGCCAACCCGCATTGCTTCGCTGCGGAAGACGCGCAGCCGGTCAGTGCTCTCGGTGTACTCTTTGAATTCTTTCAACAGGGCTTTTTGGCGAACTTTTTCCAGGTCAGTGGCTTTATTGTGATCCGGGACGTACCACTTGCCGGCTTCATCCTGCAGGAAGTTCTGCTTGAGTATCTCGATCAATTCCAGAGGTTGCTCATGCTTAGCGCGATTCATGATGCGGTTAAAGTCGTTGGTCAGTTCGCCCAGGGTTTTGGGTTCGCCGCCGGAGGCTGGATCGAGCTGCTGTCTAAGCCAGATAATGGCGGTTTTTTCGTCGGAAACAAAAAGCGAGAGCTGGGTGGGCTTGCCGGATTCCAGAACGGCACGGTCGTATTCTGCCACCTGGTCGGGCAAGAAATACATCCCATGCCGGGGGATAAAGCGCTGCTTCAACCCGGCGTAGAATTCATGCGCCGAAAGCGGTACCATCACCCCGCGCTGGATATGGAACGCCACCATACGGTCGAAGAGCAGGAAGGCTTGCCGTTCGGCGTTGACCGCCGGGGCGTCGTTGACGAGGTTAATCACCGGCAGCTTGCCCAGGTGGTAACGCACGAACTCCCAGGCGCCGTCTTCGGTTCCAGCCTTCAAACGGAAGTTTTCTTCGAGGTTACCGTTGGGTTTATAGGCTGAGATAATGAGATCCTGTTTGACAGCTCCCGTGCTATTAAATTGTTTAAATGTTTGTTGTTGTTTATCCAATATCCGAACATCTGCAATGACAAAACCAGCATGCTGCAACACTTCTTGAATGGCATTCCAAACCGCATTTTGAGAGTTATGGAATTCGACCGTCATCCAACGCCCAGGCTTGAGAACGCGGAAAAACTCATCAAAACAAGCTTGCATAAGTGCTTGATATTCATATAAGCCCTTATGTTGAACCGCATTGATGACAGCTTCTGGTTGATTATTGGTAAAGACTCGCAGCCAAGCTTCCCAAAGGAAATTAAGTTCAGAATAATTTAAATTTCCTCCAAATGGTGGGTCTAAAAATAAATAGTCAACAATTCCATCGTTTCTTATAGAAATATTAGTTGAAGACTCTGTAGTAACAATAGTAATTTTATCTTCGGTTTTCATTAAGCTTTTTATAATACCTGATAATTTATTATATATTGCGGAAAAAACATTTACTTCTTGATGCAACGTTGGGGCATATAAAGTTCCAGAAACAATTCCCCCTTTTCTATTCCATCGAAAGACATATAATTTTGAGGAGTTTAATAACGCAGATGTAAATAGATACTTTATGTAATACTGTATTTTATTGTTAAATAATGATGAATATATCCATCTATTACGCTTTGAAAAATATTGATGTGCATTAGTGATACCAATGTCATCATTTCTTCTGCTTTCTGAACCTTCTCGCATACGGTCTGTAGGCACCCAGTAGGGAATATCCATCTCCTCAATTTTTTGAGTGAGGGCTAAGTCCTCGGCATCCGGCTTTTTTTCATAGCGCTTTTTGCCCACGCTGTAATTAATCAGCACGGGCACCTGCCTCGCTCGGCGCACGCTTTGTTTTAGCTCACGGTCAAAATGCGTCTCCCACGCGCGCTCTGCCCGCAAGGCGCCGCTGGCTTTCCGCGGGCGCTTCGCCACAAGGGTGCCGCAAGCTGGGCAACTCCATGTGTCGCCTATTTCACCCTTTTCTTGATCCACCGCGACATCCCAGAAAACCATCTCCTGCCCACAGTTTGGGCAGACAAAAACATCAGACCAGATAGTGTAATTGATCCTTCCTTTTACCTTGTTTGGATCGTCGCAGTGCGGGTGCCAGGTCTCGTACATCCAGCCGCATTCTTTCTCCACTTCAGCCAGTATCCGTTTCGCTTCACGCTCGAAGGCAACCGCGTCCACCGGGGTATTGTAGTTGTAGGCAATAAAGGTGGCAGCCGGCGAGAGGTCGTTCAACACCGCCTTGCGCGCTCCCAGGCGCGAGATGGCTTTCTCTCCTTCCCAGATTACGCCATTTTCATCCACGCGGTAGCCCAGGCTCTCCACAGTCTTTTTATCACCGCACAGTTGCGCGGCCACGCCGGTCATGCCGGTGCCGCAAAACCCGTCAAAGACGATGTCACCTGGGTCAGTGTAGTGCAGGATATAGCGCATGATGGCTTTGTGCGGTACCTTGGTATGGTAGGAATGGGCATTGTAAATCGGGTCGTTCTTACCTTCAGAGACATCTGCCGCAAAAGGCTCGCGCTGGTAGCGATCTTCATTCAATCCCAACTTCTTGCGGGTTTCTTCTCGCTCCTGCTGCCATTGCTCTAGAATCTCCGGCAGGAAGGGGTTGGGACAGGCGGTGTAATAGGGCGGGTCCGAGAGCGCCAGGATATCCTCATCCGTACCAATCGGGAAGCCCTCGATGGCACGGAAGGCCGGATCTTTCAGGTACTCCGCCAGCCGACGGCGGTATTCGTCGCGTTTGGCCTGTTCTTCAGGAGGAATGTCGTTGCTTGCCTGTTGATAGAGTTCGAGTTGTTGTTCGGTCATAGAAACACCTTGTTATTCTCAAATTATTTATTGCGAAGGAATTATCGAATCAGATAGCCTAACTCACGCAAAATTGCCCAGGCATAAGCCGGTCGATCATCCGCAACCTGCTCGCGATAATCTTTAGGTCCGTTGAAAACCACTCCAGCCTGGATTTTCTGGACAGCTTTTTCCAGGTTTGCGCGGCTAATGCTGTGCTTTTTACCAGAACGAACCTGCACAGTTAACGTTTTTTGCGACGCAGAGATGATCTGAAAAGGGATTCCGGTTTTGGTCAGCAATGTGGTCTTTTGGTCTGCAAGATTTTTGATTTCTTCCCATTTGAGTGTTATCATGGAGCAATCTCCTTTCACCAGAGACGAATTCTCTGGAATTGGTTTTGAATTTTTTCATATAACGGTATATAATATTATCAGAGCGGTATCGTAAAGCCTGGTGACCCCGGTCACTCGTAGAGTGTCCTAGCTGCTGCTGGAATGCGGCGGGAAATATTGAAATCAAGGCCCAGGGTGAGCTGCTCATATTATCCCCCAATACGGGGGATTTTTCTTTAATGGTCACTTTGTCCAATCTCTTTCCTGAATCATTTCCTCAGCAATAATTTTAGAAGAAATTAATTCATAAAAACTCGGGTTATCCCGTTCATATTTTTGAAAAAAAACCCATGAAACGGCATCTACAGCCTGTAATTCCTTTCGACTGATGGAATTTTCCTGCTGGATCATCACCACTTTCTGAGGTAGATCTTGGATGGATTCTCGAATTCGTGTTTCGAGTTCATAACGTTGTCGCTCGTTGGTATAACGGCGATCCAGGCAAATATTCACTCGTGGATACCGCTCAACCAGCTTATATACCGATTTCGAGACTGCACATCGGTATATTTCTTCCATTACTGTCGGCGGTTTGACAATCAGGCTTTGATCCACAATCGTTACAAAAATAGACACATCCTCTTTGGCAATCTCAGTTAGCAAACGGGCAATCGCTTTTTCTTCGAAGTTCGCCGCTTTGATCTCACCCCGGCTTAGGCTTGTGCCATATTTCTTCATCGCGTGTCGAATAGGTAATTCAATTTCTCTTGGTTTACCTGTGCTTAAAATGGCAACAACCAAAAAATGGGTGCCACCTGGAATGCCAACTGTTCCCGATTCATCAATGAAAGCGAAATGCATTAAATCTGGCATGAATTATTGATCCAGTGTCAGGCGTGTATTGGCGGCATCATGACCACGCATCTGCTGGTCCAAAAACTGCTTGAAACGATTTTGCAATTCCTCGCGTGTGCAAGGCAGCCCACCGGCTTTTAATGCCTGCAATAGCGATTCAACCGACAAAGTCACCGCTTGAATCCCGCGCAAAGCCTGGATGGCCGACTGAACAAAGTTCGCCGGTAAACTTTCGGCGTCATCGCCTTGCAGTAAGAAATCCTCCACCGGTTTGCGCTCGGCAGGCGACATGGCTTCCAGGCTGCGTTGGGCGGTAGCGCTGTTCAGGTTATCACGCAAGGCTTTGCGCCAGTTCTTTAGCAGGTCGCTTAATCTTTCATCCAGCAGGTGAACCTGGGCATCTGCATCGACTGCTGTGCTATGCTGTGCTGGCCGCAGATGGCAGTAGGGGCAGGTGGGGGTATCGGCCAGAACGCCTTCGTGGAACTCGCGGCACGTAACCAACGCGGTGAGCTGCTTCTTCCAGAATTCAAAATCACCGCTGCGGGTTAACAACTCGATGGCGGAAAGCGCGCGCATGGATTCAAAGCGCGCATCCCGGTAAAGGCGCTGGCGCAATTCGTCCCCGCTGGCTGTGAGCACCGATTTATGGTGCAGGTCACTATAAATCTTAATATAGTCCTGTTTTAGCTTCGTTAATTCGCGCAAGACAGCCTGAAGTTCCAAATCTGCTGTACCCTTGCCAAACCGGCGGATCGAATCCAGCGTATTCTTCTGGGTCTGACGGGCAAGTTGGGTCCATTCGTGATCTTCCGGCAGGTTGGCCTGGGCTTCAGCCAGGTATGTAGTGTAAGGTTGGATTTGATTGATCGCATCCAAAAGCTGGCGAGCACGCTGCACCGTTTTGCGGTAATCTAAATTTTCCTGAATATCGCCTGGGGTGGAGTGCAAATTTCGTAATTTTCCAACTGTGGTGTATTTACTCAATTCTTCCAAAAATTGTTTATATCCGCGCAGTCCGGGCAAAAGATCCAAGGTGGATAAAGAGAAATCCGGAGCATCGCTGCCTACCACAGTGCCCTGTTCCACTACAAAGGTTAACCGATCAGTGAAGATCGAAGTATTCCATAGTTGCGCACCCTGTTCCAACCGGTTTTGCAACTGCACGACCATTTCTAACTCTGCATGCACCAGCCGTTGCAGTTCAGTCACTGCACTTTCACGTGTATTTTCATCGTGCACCAGGCCGGGCTGCAATCCAAGCCCCTCGAAGATCATGCTCCACAGGTTAATGGGCAGGCTGCGCGGGCGTTTGTAGAAACGAAAGTTCACAAGGTCCGTCATAGAGCGCGTCAGGGCTCTTTCCAGCGTACTGGCATCCAACTCTTCTCGCCCATCCAGGCTGAGGACAATATCGCCGTTATAGACCAGCGCCAGCAAAATCACAGCCACCCATTCCGGCTCTAATTTAAATCTCAGATCTTTTTCTAAGGGTTGTACCCCACCTGCAACCAGTTCAATCACTTCACCGCGATTGATCACCTGTCCATCGGGTTTATCATTGAGCAGCTTCAGGAAATATCCGGTATAGGGGGAATCGTACGGGCGGATATTGCCTTGCCCATCCAGAATACCCAACCCTTCCAAAACACCGGAACCTAAATTTGAGGTGCGCCCGCAGAGTCGACGAATGGCTTCCATGGCGCTATTGGAGCGCGCGATTTCGGTCACTGGTTGGCTCAATCGAGTGAACCTGGGGTAGTCCGGGTAGCGTTCTTCAAATTCGCGAGAAAATAAGTGAGAGGAAACCAGGCGAATTAGTTCCTCAATATTTTGGCTGGCTGTACTGCGCATGCGCGTTAGGACGGTCTGAATGGGCTCATCCACGCCCTGATAAATGATGTGCAGTTTCTCAACCAGGTGCTCTTGCAGCCAGCGCATCAAATTGCGGAAATACGTTTCGGCTTTGTTGGCATATTCGACGCGATATTCTGTGGATTCATTGGCCATGGCTCGTGCGCCGGCATATAGTCGGATTTTTTCTTCAAAGTCATGATCCAGACCGGCGAGGTAAAAGATGGTTTCATCGGGCAATTTCTGATCATTCCATGAACGATTCATAAATGGAGGCAGGAAGTAAATATAGAAATCCCGTGGTGGTTGGGCAGTAGTGCGCTCATCCGGCGGGCCGAAGAATAGATAACCCGGTCGGGTCACTTTATGATCTGCCCATGGCAGTTCATAGAACCAAATGCTGTATCCCGTCAGATAGGTGGTGTCACTCAGGTTGAGTGCCTGGCGCAAGGCGTCGTAAAAATAGGTGTTCAGATCGAATTTATCCATGAATTCGCCGCGCTCAAGGATTTTCTGATCAAAATCCACTGCTTTTTTCAAGTCCAGGTAATACTGACCGTTTTCTGGGTTGTAAGAAAGGAACTGACCCTGAACCGTCTTCATCATCTCTTTGAGCGCCACCTGAACCTGATCGAGTAGAAATTCAGCATTATTCATCTCAGGCGGTAGTCGTTGGTAGAGACACAACCCATCGCGCAGACCCTCTGCAGTCACACCCAGGGGAATAAATATATCATTTGTCGTTAAACGCTGGACACTGAGTGCATGGATAATGCGGATGGCTAAATCCTTGAGGTTGGGACGTGTATACGCATTCTGAATCAACCCCTCAAGAATATTGCTTTTCTCAATTACTTTGGCAATATCATCAATACTACGCAGGCTGGGATCATCTTGAATCAGTTTCCAATAATGATCATATGAGATCAAGCCAGGCTGATCGGATGGTACTTCCTGATCTAAAACGGATCGAATGGCGGTACTAAAGGTTTTCAAAACCTGACGTTTTTCAGCAATGGCAAGGTTTTCAAAGGTCTCCACATAAACCGGATGAATTGGGAATAAATCCACAAATTCCTCCATACGCTCGGCCATGGATTTATACAGGGGAGCAAATTTTCGTAAATAATCAGCAATCTGAGCTTTTTGGGCGTCGGTCTTTTTGAGTAAACGTTGTGAAACAACAAAAGTTATATCTTCGCGCGCAATATTGATTTGCTCAAAACGATCCTTGACCCGGCGAAGCTGCTCTGCCACAAAATTAAAGCGCGGGTTTTCGAAAAGTGTCTCTTGCAAGCCACCCATAAATCGAAATGGGCAAGATGCAGCTACTTCCCCTAATTCTCTTAAAAAGCCCAGATCGAGAATCAAGGCGCGTTGCTCGCGGGTCCGTAGATAATCCAGTAACTCATCGACGACCAACAAGATGCCCATTCCGGGATACTTTTCCTGAAAGGCTGCCACTGCCTGGATTATCAATGTTTTATTATTGTTCACCTGGTCAGCCGGAGGAAACACAAAAGGAATACCCCAGGAACTTAATGCAGCTTGCAGTTCATCCAATAAGATTTCCCGCAACCCGCGAGTCACACTCCCAATTTCGACGCGCACTACCTTAAACTTACCTGCAAAGCTATTGGCAGCATCTTTCACTCTTACATTGGTTAGCTGCTCCCTCAGTTCGGATCTTTCTGCCACCACAGAAACCACGGACATAAGGTGGCTTTTACCAGTACCATAATTGCCAACGATTAAAATGCCTTTGTTATCTTGAGGTCGGTCAAATTGAAGCTGGGGGAAGGCCATATCGACCAGCTTATTCGCCATGGCATCTGAAATGACATAGGTCTGCACCAGGTTCTTTGCAGCGGATTCTTTTTCAGCATCTCGCAGTTGAATAATTGTTTCGATGGGAGTAAATTGGATGAGGTCTCGATATAGCATGGCTTTATGCTCCTTGTGAGGTGGAAATTTGGTGAATCAACACTATGGGCTGCCGAAGCAATGAATCGGTTGCTTTCCAGGTTCGGAAATGATGATGTTCCGGGATTGCATAGGAAAGTGTGTTTGCAGAATATTCTCCAGGCCACAGGACTATCAATTGCTTGATTCGGGCAGCCTGACGGATTAGTGACAGTGGATCAATTTTGAGAGAGGGATCAAACAATAAATCAGGGAATGTGCATAAAACTGGACCGTTTTGGAATGTAACAAGGGTGTCAAGCAACCATTTTTGCGAAAAACGGCTGCGCTCACATGCTGAAATGGTCATGAGAGAGGTACTTAACTCTTTGCAAATATTTAAGTGTGAAAGCCCCAGTCCTTGAATTTCAGTGGATAGTTTTTCAAGAATTTGGATATAAGGATGAACGAGAATAAGACAATCATAGGGTTGTGAAAGTAACTCAGCTAAAGTGTCAATTGCCATGGTTTCCCCTAACCCAGATATTCTATCAATGATAATACTTGTGTCTCATCTTCAAGGTTGAAAGGAAGATTTTGGGTTTGATACCAGGCCAAATCGACATAGGCAAAGACATCGTTTGCTGTCTCAATCTTACCGAATGTCTTTACAAACATTTCACACGGATCGATAAAAGTCATTCTTTTCTATTCCCATCAATAAATGAGCTTATTGCCTCATATAATACTCGCCATTCGGCAACAGTTTTTGGTTCTTTTCCTCGTCTTGGGATATTTACCAATTTATCAATTACTTCATAAGGCAGATTATCTTGAAGAGCAAACTCCCGTAAAGAAGGTGGAATCATAACAGTGGATGGAGATGAAGATTCGCCGAGTTCTGTAGGGGAGACGCCTAAAGCGATTGCTAACTTGTTAATCACTTTGATGGAAATACTATCAGCTTCGCCTCGCTCAATTTGGGATACATAATTTCGAGAGATATCAGCCATTTTCCCGAGTTGTTCTTGAGTCCACCCCTTTTCTTTTCGTTTTGCTAAGACTTGACGTCCAAGCTCCTTGGCATCCATTTCACACCTCCTCTTTGGAAATTAATTGAGTAAAGCCTTTTAATTATATGAGTGAAAGCCATAGATGTCAACAAGAATAGGAAATTGACCACTGAGATTTGCATATTTTTGAAATGTATGCTAGTATTATTGTGTAATGAATACTAATTATCCCGAGTTTTACAGTTGGGGAAAAATAAAAACGTTCTGAATACGCCGAAAATACGGGTAAAAAGAGCGTTCATTTCATCCAGAAAAAGTATATCTACCAGCGCATAATGTCTCCGATCGTTCCAAAAGTTGGAATTTCCGGAATAGACAAGGCTTTGAGGATGGATGAGAAATCTTCATTGGATTGATTCTTGATATAAACAGCCTTTTTGTTTTTCCCGAATTCGGGAAGCGTAGTCACATTGGCTGAACGGAGGGCATCTTGGATCTTTTCAGTGGAGATAGATAGCCCTCTTTCGCTGAGTATGGATTCCAGATATCGCTGAATGACCAATGCCAAATAGCAGATGACGAAATAACCTTGGACACTGGTCGGTTTCTTCACAAAAATCAGTCGTGCTTCAAGATCGGTCTTCAAAACTCGGAAGCTTTCCTCAATTTTCCATAAACCGCCGTACAAAGCGAGTATCTGTTCATGAGACAGGCTGTCGTCCGAAGTTCTTCAGGATTCTGGTCTTCGACTTCTTGGTGATTGGATCCCGATAAGATTCGACGATTCTGGCATATTGATTTCCTCTGCTGACATAGACCTGAAGACTGCTCATTTTCATCTCCTGTTTGATTCCTCATTAAAACACAATATTAGATATACTATACCCAATAACAAAAAAGTGACATTTTGCCACTTTTTCCGACAAATTCTCCTTTATTCCTGCTGCTTAACTGTAAAACTCAGGAAAAAAACCTCCAACAACCACATTAAGCCAAGCTCTGTAATTTAACAGATATAGTCAAAAATTGACTTATTCACTATAGTTCTCCGCAAATTCAGCTTTTATTTTTGCTAATTCCTCGGGATTCGTACCAATTCTGAAACCAGTCAATGCCATGATTTTCCCTGCTAAAATGCTTTGATCAATAGCATATTCAGTTCCCGTTATAGCCGCTTTTTCATCACTATGGCCTGCTGGTGGTTGCTCACCTTCGTGGTGGATTGGATACTTAATTTCTGCTGTTGGAATAACATATGCAACACAACCAAGATCTGAAGAGGCTGAAGGCTTTGTACCAAATACGAATTTTTCGTAAGGAACGCCTAGATCAACAGAATATTCAGCCATCTTTTGATACAAAGATGGGACTTGAGTTGCAGTATTCCAAGCAGCATCCCACTGATAAACTGCCGTAGTGCCTGTCATAAGTTCCGCGCCTTTGATGATATCATCAACACGTTTTCGTAAATTATTCAGCTCACTGGTTTCGTTTGCTCTAATCTCAAGATTTAAAGTAGCTGTATCTGGGACAACATTTGAAGCAGCGCCACCATTTGAAATTATATAGTGAATTCTATTCGTTTCAGGCATATGTTCGCGCGTGAACTCTAATGCCATCGCAGTCAGCATAACTGCGTCTAGGGCTGACCGCCCTTTTTCCGGAGCTGCCGAAGCGTGCGATGCTTTACCCTTAAATGTCAGCCAATTATCATGGGTTGGCCAAACAATGGCTTTTCCATTTACTTCCGTATTCCAAAAATCACCAGAGTGAGACCCTAGTACCAGATCTACGCCATCAAAATACCCAGCTTCAACCATAAAATGCTTTGAACCTTCCAACTCTTCAGCAGGGGTACCATAAGCTATTACAGTTCCTGGGGTTTTCTTAAATGCTTCTTGGAGCGCGATCGCAGCGGCAACACCTGATGTAGCAATTAGGTTATGACCACAAGAATGGCCATTTGGTAAAGCATCATATTCTAACAGGATACCTATCGTTGGGCCGCCTTCTAAACCTTTATATGTCGCTTTAAATGCAGTAGGCATGTCAATGTCATGGCCAAGCGTAGGATGCTTACCAGTTAATCCCAATTCAACATCAAAACCCAAAGCTTCGAATTCTGCTGCCAGTAATTTGGAAGATTCTACTTCTTGCCACCCAACTTCTTTAAGTTCCCAAATCTTAGTCGCAATTTCATGAAGTTCGTCATGGTGACTGTCAATAGCATCCATCATTTCTTGTTCTTCTGGAGTTAGGGCAGCAAATGCAGGCGTTGCGAATGATAACGCGGTGACGACAATCAAGATCAAACTTATTAACTTTTTCATTTTTTCCTCCCCTTTTAAAAGAATGCTCATAATTTAAAATAATTGACTAATGTGGTTGTTTATCATGTAAACACATCATCACGATAACGTAATAAATAGCCATATGGCCGTAATAAAAAAATATATAATATAAAATCTTGCAATTTTATGTATGTTCGATTGTATTGATCATTAATATTTCTGTCAAGAGTATATTTTAGAATAACAGCTCGTGAATTTAGCACTGCAAAATGAAATGTATGCTAAAGGTCGAAACATTCATAACAGTGAAGTTCACTTTTTTGCTTTTTTATGTTCGAACTTTTGCGAACTTTCATGTGTTCCGCTACGCTCCGCTAAAATGCCCCAGAACAACGTAGAAGCCCAGCATTGCATTTTCTGATTGATATCAGTAATAACCATAGTATCAGCAAATAATGCAATAGAAAGGCGGATAATGGCATTACGTAGCACTTTATAAATAATCCAGCTATAAATATAGTTATAAATACAGCTATAATAATTAGAAGAATGAATAACCAGTTAAACTGTGATTTTACAGGTAAAAACAGGAAGGAACAGCAAACATGACAGGATACAAAGAGCCACCTAAAAGCGGACAATTCACCAAAGGGGACCCCCGAATCAACCGGAAGGGCCGGCCGAAAAAATCGGCGCTGCTGTATGAGATATTCAAAAAGCAGGCGTTTGCTAAAGCAGATAACTTTATGCTACCAAATTTAACATGCCTGGAAGCAATAGCGCATGACTGGCTAAACAGCGACGATTACAAAAAGCAGCGTGCCGCCCTCGAGATACTATTCGGCAATCTGGATAACATGGGTGACGATGACGAACAGGAAGAGACACCAGAAACGGAAGAATAGCACTTTACAGGTTGGCATGATCCGTGACCTCTTCTTTGTTTGCTTTGTCTAACATACACCCAATATTCGTATATCTTTAGAGTTTTCCATAAAAGTTTCCTTTATATGAGTTTATTTTGTGTCAATATATCCATCACCCAGTCGGATAAATTGACACCTGATTTCCATGCGTCCGTAATATCTTTTCCGGCATGTTCCGGTAAACAGGCACGCTTCACACGCCCTGATAATGCTTGCCATACTTCAACGCCCTTTTCACCGGCTATATCGCCGTCATAAGCGATGAATAACCATTTGGCATAACTGATATATTTGCCAAATCGCCCCCAATCGAAGCGATCAGTCGCACCGCCCAAAGTGCAAACACCGACTAAATCGCCGGCCTCTTGTGTCAAGAGCAAACAATCGAATTCCCCTTCGACCACAAAGATAATGTCAGCTCCCAACAAACTACTTGCGCCGTATAACCCCTTCCCCCCACCGGTCAACTTCCGATATTTCGGCATTGTATGGCTGTTATGCCTGATCTTTATGTAGTCGATATACTCAATATCGCAGTTTTGATCAACCCTGAAGCAAGGGATGACGATACCATGATCCACCCACACCCCAGCGATCGTTTGCCCCGTGGAAAAACCAACCCTGAAGAACGGCGATTTCAAGATTTGATCTGTCAGCCCGCGTTTATGCAAGTACTCAAGCGCTCGGGCTCCTTGACCGGTCCATAACTGCTTTTGGCATACATCAATAATTTCACGCCAAGCCGGCTGGTATGCATCCGGCCTTTTCTGCGCAATGTGTTCTTGTTCTGTGATCTTTTTTATCGGTCTGTATGATATCGAGCTGTCGGTTGATAATGCCGTGCAAGCATCCAAGAAAGATAACCCTTGTCGCTCCATGATCCACTTGATACCGTCACCGCTTGCATGGCATCCAAAGCAATAATACCGGTCTTTCGTCACCGCGAAAGAGGGCGTCTTGTCTGCATGAAACGGGCATCGGAAAAAGGCATATTTTCCGCTTTTCCGTACCGGTTGCCCTAAATCGGAAGCAACCAAATCAATCAAATCAACTGATTGAAGTAATTTTTGTATGTTTACCATTATTACCGCCTTCTTCCTTAGAAGTTTGGTAATAATGGTAATAATGGTAATAATAGCTCATACAATATTACCAATCCGCTTAAAAGCATTGGTAATAATGGTAATAATGACCGTTCCTTTATTACCATTATTACCATTGGTAATAATGCTTCAGCCCCCAAAACACACACATGATCGCTTTTTCTTTCGAGTAATAATGGTAATATTGCGCCCTTCCTTATTACCATTATTACCATTATTACCATTATTACCATTATTACATTATTATTAAGCTTATAAGGTATCATAAGGTTGTTGTACTCCTATTTTGGGAAGCTTTTTTATCTTCCGTTCTGAAAGCAAGTCGGCGATCGCTCGGCTTACATGCGATTCATAAGTGCCGCCGATATATGCGGTGATGTTCTTCGTTGTGGCGAGCTCTCCATTGCTCACAAGTGTATGTATCGCATCATAGACGTTCTGTTTGATAACGCTTTTTGTGTCCCCGAGGCATTGCCAAGATCCAGTTGTTGAATCGAATTCGAGCGACAGCTCGATATCATCCAAATCGCGCCCAACAATCATCAATTTCGCGCCTTGCCTGCCCTGTTCTTTGTACAATCCCATCACACAGTCAAATGTCGCGCTTTTCCCAATGCTCCCAATGAGATCAGTAATCGGATTTTCCCCGTTGATCTTTGCATGATGATCAACTAAAAGGATTGTTACCGCCAAGTCTTGCGCCATCTTTTGTAATGGCGCTAAAACCATCACATTATCGCTGTAATCTTTGATTTCTAATTTGCCGGCAGTCAGTGATCGCCCGAAGGTATCAACGATGATCAATTTGTATCTGCCAGACGCGATTTCGTCTTGAAGATCCATAAGCCCTTCACCGTCCAACGGCTTATATTCCGTCTTGAAAGTAATCGGCGCTTCACGGTTGACGCCGATTTGTTTGATACGCGCCTTCAGACGCCTTGAATGATCTTCGAGTGCAAGGTATAACACTTCCGCTTTGTTGACTTTTTGGCCAAGGAAATAACCACCGGACGCAACCGCAATAGCTAACTGTAAAGCCATCCACGATTTCCCCACCTTTGGACGCCCTGCTAACGATACAAGCCCAATTGGTATCATATCCGGTACCGTCCAGACCGGCTCAGGAAAGTCAGCATCCAATAATTCCGGCACAGACCATGTGGTTTTCTTGCCATGGTCTGCGTCGGTTGGCTCTATCAGGTCGGCCAAACTGGCATCGGGCGGTTGCTGTTTGATCGCCTGATAGATCCAACCCTGAACTTCTTCTGGTAAGCCATCCAGTCCGGCATTTAATATGTTTGCCCCGTACTTATCAACATATTTGGACAATATAACCGCTACTGCTAATTCCTTATCCGTGTTTTGGTTTGTTTCGTGGTTGTTGTCCGTGCTCATATTGTGCGTTCCCTTGTCCCGATGTACTTATGAGCCTCAATGATCAATAGCCGCAGGCATCCGGCCATAGATAAGCCGTTAGTATCTGCTAATTCCTGCAGCTTTTTACGCTCTGCCGGACTTAACATAAAGTTGAAAGATGTTCGCTTGTTCTCTTCTGTGGATTGTTTGTAAATCATTAATACGTTCCTTTCGATTGATTCCTGAAAGGAGCGCCTAAAGCAATTTACTGATAATTGGTTACTTTTGACGTGTAATTAGGGCTTTGACAATTTTAGAAATATGTCTTATTATATATAGATATAACAAGAGTAAACATAAAGTATACATAAACAAAATGCCCTATAAAGCCCGTCAGCTGCTTTAGGCACTCCGAAAAAGTCATGCGCTAACATGGCTTTTTCTTTTGAGTACAAAATTCTTGAATAATTGTATCATGCAAACACAAAATGACTACGTAACATAAGAACAATGTAAATCCCAACGTAAAATGTCCTTTTTTGGAAGGTGTTTTGCGCTGTAAATTTCTATTGTTCTTGTCGGTCATCTTGCCTGTCCTTTTACTGCCGTCTCTGTCCGCCCGTCAAAGCTAATTGCTTCCTGATCCACATAGCGGTTGACCATCACCAAACTACGCCAGCCACCGGCGCGCATAATGTCTATAGCATCCAGCCCGTTCTTTTTTGCCTTCGTAGCGAAATAATGCCTGCAATCGTGCGGTGAAAGCCGCTCGATTCCCGCAGCCTCTCCTATTGCCCTAACACGCTGCTTCATAGCTTCATAACCAAAACCGCCCCACTGTTTATCGGGGTAACCTTTGCGCGTCCCAACCCAAATAGATTTTCCAGGCTGCGGGGGTACACGCTTGAAGTAGTCAATCGCTGCCTTACGGGTATCATCGGTCATGTAATGTGTATCAATCTGGTTCGTCTTCTGCCTGTAAAAAGTAATTGTTCCCTCATCCATGTTGAAATTGCTTCCGGTCAGTGCTGCAACTTCACTGATTCGCGGTCCATGATCAAGCAGAATCGTCATTAGAAGCCGGTCTCTCAATCCCTGCAGGGTATTAGGCTGTTTCTTTAGCCTGGCTTCTGCTGCTGCAGTCAGACGTGTGTTCTCGGCTTTCTTTCTGCCTATCCGCGTTATTGGCCGTTGCTCATCTACATGCTTTGCTTCAATCGGTTTGAAGCCTGCTATAGCCTCTATTTTGGCAGCCTGCAGATAGTCGATAAATCCCGCCTTCATGGCCAGCCTGGCGTATGCTTTGAGAATGTAAATTGTCTGATTGATTGTGTTTATTGAATACCCTTTTTGCAGCATGTGCCGCTGATAACCCTCAATAATCCCAAATGTAACATGCGTCCATTCCTCAGGCCTTCGCAGGTCCGCATCAATTCCGAACGATTGCAGGAATTCGGAAAAGTTATCAAGTTCCTTCAAATGTCGCTTCTGTGTATTCAACGCTTTTCTACTGGCGTATTCAATAAAAACATTACTGCTTGCTGCCTGGTCAAATGCTTCTTTGATCTCTTGTACCTTTGCAACCTGTCTGTTCCCTGTAGGTATGATTTCACTCATTTGTGTGCCTCTTTTTGTACTGAATAACTATAATTATATCTTATAGGTAGCAATAAGTAAAGGTATTCATAGCGCTTGTTTTATAGCTCTATTTCAAGTAGCACAAGAATAAAATAGAGCTATAAATAATGTTTGTTCTATAGCTCTATTTCAAGGTATTTTTTATTTCAGTTTGCCGCTGATTGTGTATTCCGGTTGCTTGCCTGTCTGATAGTACTCTCGAATCAGATTTCGTACTGCATAAGTAATAACTGCATGATTATTAGTGTGCCATTGTGCCGCCAGCGCTTCAAGTGCTGCGCGTGTATCCTTATCCAGATAAACGCTGATAGGTTTATTTTTTTGAACACGAGCTGGTATAACATGTGATGTTTTCGTATCCGGCTGTACAGCTTGCTTTGCAGCGGCAGCAGCCTGAGCGAATGCGCTGATCGTCTCAGCGATTTCATCGGCTTCAGGCGTTTCTATGTTGATTTTCTTCTGATCTTTCTTCATGATTCACCTCTCAAAAACTCATCTATAAAGCTCTCATAATCCTTTGTAACCGGCGCGTTCGGTGCGTATGCGAACAGGTCTTTTTGCGCTGATTGAGCTTCTTCTACAGCCACACTTTGCCTAATTGTTGTTTGATATACCTTTGTGCCGCAGGCAGTCGCTATATCATCTAAAAGAGCCTTTAGCTGTCTGTTTATGATTGACCGGCCATTGTACCTTGTCAGCAAAATACCATCGATTATTAGCTCCGGATTGATCTTCTGAGCAATAACAATAGCAGAGGTATATAGCTTCATAATTCCAGAAAGCGCCATGCTGCTGGCCTGTGTTGGTATGATTATCCGATCTGCCGCTATGGCTGCTGCGACTGTAAGAGCTGATAAAGCCGGTGGCGTATCCAAAATAATATAATCAACGATTTCTTTTACTGGGTCAAAGGTTTCTTTGATTGCTGTCTGTTCAATGCTGCTTATCATAGATACCATTCGCGTATTACCGGCGATAAAGAATAAGCCCTCAGGCGTTGCCTGAATCACTTCCTGAATGGTTGCTGATCCGGTCAGTAGGTCGCTTATGGCCGGTTTCTTCTTATCAGCCTGTAATAGATAAGATAAGCTCGTTTGCGGGTCAAGGTCAACCAGCATGACTTTGAAACCTC
>Ga0116185_1002268_pt1 | contig 18056 bp, 15 predicted proteins | sample AD_JPNNA7_MetaG_FD_89754 | JGI IMG/M metagenome (GOLD analysis project Ga0116185, IMG submission 89754) | Active sludge microbial communities of municipal wastewater-treating anaerobic digesters from Japan - AD_JPNNA7_MetaG | ecosystem: Engineered > Bioreactor > Anaerobic > Digestate | place... | reverse complement strand
GGAGGCGGGGAAGGAAGGGGTGACCCTTCCTTCACCAGGACCACTTTTTGAATGCATCCTATGGTTTGTCATGCGGGCGACCCCGTAAACTCGCCTCACTTCGTGAGGCTCAAACAGTACGGGTCCAAGAGGCCTCCGACTCCGGTCGGGCTGCATTGGCAAAAGGCGATCAACGGTTCATCCAGGGCCACCCCTGCCTCCCCGGCACGCTCAATGAGATGGGTAATCTGTCATTCCCGCAAAAGCGGAAATCCAGGGGATCTCGTGCTTCCTGAACCCTCATCCAAGGTTATCCATTCCCTTATAAAACGTGATCTTCTCTCCTATATCATCCCCGTCTTCTTCCCTGTCATCCCCGTGAAAACGGGATCCAGGGTTTTTTCTTTTCGCTTCCTGGATTCCTGCCTTCTTAGGGAATGACAGGGAGGAGGGCGGGAATGACAAACCAGATGTAGAGAGTGCGCACCTCCCTCCCGGCACGTTGATATCAGCTATCCCATTCAGCGGACCATTCCGGGGGGTGACCAGGACACGGGCCGGCCTGAGAGCGTTTCCACGAGCGACTTGTATTTTTCGTGGATCATCATGCGGTCGAAGTCTTCGAACTCGCCCTTCATCCGGTCCTGCTCTTCCGGGCTCAAGTATTCCATGGACTGATGGAAAAAATCCTTGTCTTCTTTTCTGATGTGAGCGGGATAGAATCCGGCCAGGAGCTCGAGCTGCTCGGTGATGTCGCGAATCGTATCCTCGCCCTTGATGTACCGGTCGTTTGCGTCAACGAGCCTTTTCACCACGCTCCTTGCATAGATATGCTCATCGATGAGCTCTCCCATGATCCTTGCAAGATCGGGAGCCAGAGGCTTCTCTTTCAGCTCCCTGAACAGGATGTCCTCTTCCTTGCCGTGGTGGGTCCTGTCTGCATAGGTACGGATGAAATCGACAGCGGTCTGGATAAAGACCGTGTTCACCCTGTTCGTCGTGCCTATCCGTGCAACTTCTTCCGGAAACAGGCCGATCACCCGCTCAATGAGCCTGTGTTCCCACATCAGCATGCCGATCGTTTTCATGGAAGACCTCCTCTTTTCTCATTCATTCCCCGGTCTCATAGAGACAATGGTAAATAATAAGGATTGCTTTTCAACAAGGCAATCGTTTATTCGACTGCCTGGCCTCCCTTGCCGGGATCGCCAGGCCGGGGACCTGGGTCGGACAGACAGTGCGGGATAATTGATTTTCGGGTGTCGACTGTTATTTAAAACCACAGATATCCCTTTCCAGACCGAACAGAGCACACCTTGAAAATCGAGAGACAACATCACGTTCACAGGCAGTAAAGATCGAAAACACATGGAGGTCCACCATGCAGAAATATGTAATCCTGAGCAGGCTCTCTCCCGATGCCCTGAAAGACCCGAAGGGCTTCAAAAAACTTGCAGAGCACGTTAAGGATCATATCAAGAAGGAATGTCCGGCCGTCGCCTGGAAGGAAAGCCATGTCGTCATGGGCCGGTTCGACATCGTCGACCTCATTGAATCCGATGATCCGAAGCAGGTCGAAAAGGCAGTGATGATCATACGGACATACGGGCACTGCATTACCGAAACCATGCCCGCGACCCCATGGAAAGATTTCCTCGATCTGCTCTAGCCTGAAAGGAACCTTCTTCTCTTGCGGCAGTCTCTCCGATAGCTCTGCCTATGCAGTTCCCTGCCTGCCGTGCACTCGATCTTCCCGGAGGCACCAATCAGAGGCCGAGATCTTTTTTCTTCTGCTCGAACTCTTCCTTGGTGATTTCTCCTTTTGCATAACGCATCTTGAGAATGTCGAGAGGCGTTTCGCCCGGACGTGCCTGCCGTGTCGAACGGACGATCAGGTAGGCTGCTACCGCAAGTATTACGAGGAAGACAATCCACATAAATCCCACTCCCATCCACGGACCCATCATATCGCAAGGACCATAGCCGTACATCATATCCGTCTCTCCTCCCTGCATATGCGCCGGCCCTCGAAGATCGGCCGGGCATACGCTCCGGACATCATGTAAGGTCGAAAGAGGCTTCTTTCAAGGATTCAGATAAATTCATGATGCACCTGCTTGATTCGCCCGGCTCTGGCCCGTGTTGATATCTTTAAGAATAACCGGGCCTTTGCCCGCCAAAGCGCTGTGGAATATGACTCGCCCGGTCCGGGAAAACAGGCTATGAGACCGACTGAGAGAGATGGTAAGAAGGATTGCCCTGATCACGGTTTTTTCTGCGGGATGCTGTTTGTGACAGCTGCCTCTGCAGAGAAGTTCGTCCTGAAGAGCCCTGATATAAAGCAGGGACAGAAGGTCGGCGTGGAGCAGGTCTTTTCGGGGATGGGCTGCACCGGGAAAACATTTTACCGGCCCTGAAGTGGGAAGGCGCCCCCGGGAAAACAAAGGGCTTCGCCGTAACGGTCTACGATCCCGATGCTTCAGGGGCCATGGTGGCTTCAACCTGCAGCAGCATGCCCTGGCAAAACCGACCCTGACGGGCATGTATTCCCGAAAGGCATATACAGAGAGATGAAGAGGCAGGGCATCCCTCAGAGCACCGATACCGGCGTAAACTCCTGAAGATCGAAGATGCCGAGCCTCTTCTCGATCATTTCGACCCGGCCGACCACCTTGAAAAAGCCGTCTTTGCCGAAGGCCTTGTCCTCTCTCTCTTCGAACTCTTCACCGAGCTCCTCGAACTCGCGGGGCGGGACGATCTTCCTGAACTCGGGAAAGAGAACGGTGTCTTCCCGGGATGCATGAGGCCTGTACATGCGGATGAACCGATGCATCGACTCTTTGAGCCTGCTGCGGTCCTCCGGGCTTAGCGGCCCTTTCTTCTCTGACGCACTCAGGGTTGTCTTCGTGAGCCTCTTTCCGGCATTGTGCTGTTTTGTGAGCACATTGACGAGGTCGGTGAGCGTGCCTGCCTTTTTGAACCGCGGGAAGAGAAAGTCTTCCTCGAGCTTCTCGTGATAATTCTCGACAAAATCATGAATGATCCCGGAAGCATCAGCGACCGAATCCAGGGGCAGGGCTTCATCTGTGTCGATGCGGCGGATGGACTCTTCATAAATAAGCAGGATTCGCCTCAGGACGCCGTGCTCCCGCATGAGATCTTCAGGCGGGGAGATGCCTGTGCCTTCTTTCCCCTCATCTTTTGCCGGCTTCATCGGATGTGCACATCCGGCGAGGGAAACAGCGAGGAGCAGACCCCCTCTTCTTAAGAATGCCCTCCGGCCGAAATCCGAACGGATTTCCATCACGAGCCTCCTTTCATCTGACGGCTCCCGCCCTGAAGCAAGGCAGGGGAATGATGTATCCTTCAAAAAAGGGGCGCAGCTCTCTTTCTTAGCTGTCTAATCATATTCATAAGGGGCAGACATTTTTCTGCAACGCCTTAAAGGATGGCAGAAGGATATGGAGAGTCCTCGACCGCCGGGAGATCGGCAGAAAAGTGCACGGCCCTTTGCCGGAGAACTTATTTCATCGCTTTGCCGGACGGCTTCTTGCTGCCTGCTGCCCTGCTCTCCGGCCCGGACCCCACCGGAGCTTCCTCCACGAAAACCATCTTCCCCGGCTTGGGCATCCTGGTTGTCACTACGGGGACTGCCGTCTCCTCGGAAGTGTTCCCGATCTCGGGAAAATAGATCTCGATGGTGGTTCCCTGGCCGGGTGCGCTCCTGCAGCAGATGGTCCCTCTGTGGCTTTTGACGATTCCGTGGACCACCGACAGCCCCAGGCCCGTACCATACCCCTTTCCCTTGGTCGTGAAATAGGGATCAAAGATCCTGCTCAACACCCGAGGGGACATACCCCTGCCCGTATCCCTCACGGAAAGCTTCACGTAGGGGCCTGCAGGCAGGTCCGGGTCGATCCCTTCACGCGGCCCTTCGATCCGCACCCTCTCGATGCTCACTTCGACCTCGCCCCCGGACTCGTTCATGGCATGGGCTGCATTGGTGAACAGATTCATCATGATCTGGTGGAGATGGGCAGGATCGCCCAGAATCGTACCCGAGGAGCTCACGTTCTCCCGGATCTCGATGGTTTTGGGCATCACGGCGCGCAGGATCCGGATGGATTCCCTGACGGCAGATCCGAGCTCCACCGGAACGTGAGCCTTTTCCGAATGCCGGCTGAAAGCGAGGATCTGGTCCACGAGATCCCGGGCTCGAAGGGCTGACTTCTGAACCTCGCTCAAGTCGTTCCGGATCGTAGCGAGACTCGCATCCCCTTTTGACAGGGAAGCGATATCCTTCATGGACATCCTCGTGTACCCGATGATCGTTGTCAGAATGTTGTTGAAATCATGGGCTATGCCGCGCGCCAGTGTCGTTATGGATTCGATCTTTTCCGATCGGATCTCGAGGAGCATTCTCTCTTCTTTGGCCTTCTTGACGGCTGTCACATCGGTCATGACCATGATCATGCATTCCGTTCCGGCAAAATGTATGGGCCTGGCAGAAACGAGGGCGTCCAGGATCGTTCCGTCCTTGCGCCGGAACCGGCGTTCCTTGCTGTCGACATTTACGCCCTCTCTGATGGGGGCCGCACAATCTTCGAAACCGTTCGGACTCACTTCGAGATTCAGTTCGGCGGGCGCCTTGCCGACCGCCTCTTCGAAGGAGTAGCCGGTCATCTTGCAGAAGCCCGCGTTCACATAGAGGTACCGGCAATCCTCCAGTCCCATGATGCCCACGGCATCGGGCATGGTCTCGAGGGTAATGCGATATCTCTCTTCGCTCTCTCTGAGAGAATTCTCCATGCTGATGCGGGGGGTGACATCCCTTGCCACGGTGATCACAGCTTCCACCTTCCCATCTCTGATGAGGGGAACGCCGCTCACCTCACCATATTTCCTCGTCCCGTCTTTCGTGATGAATTCGTAGATCGATGAGTGAACCGTCTCCCCGGAGAGCACTTTCAGTGCGTTGTTTATAGCCAGGTTCATATATCCGGGGTTCAGGACGCCTGCTTCATGAAAGGTTTTCCCGACAAACTCTTCGGGCTTGTATCCGAGGATCCTCTCGACATTCGGAGAGACACTCAGGACTTTGAACTGATTGTCATAAGAGAACATGACGTCGTTCGCGAGAGAGAAATGGAAGCGGTACCTTTCCTCACTGCGGAGGAGGTCCTCGATATCGTTTCTCAGCCTTGATATCTCCTCCTTGAGTTCAGCGATGATGAGCTGCGACGTTTCCAGGTTCTCAGCGAGCCGTTCTTTCGATTTGTCATCTTCGGTCATCAGGCACCTCCTCTGTTAAGTTCCATGTTCTTAACAAGAGACCCGGCGATAATGATTCCGTCCTGCCTTTCCAATGCTCCTCAAAGAACGACCATCGCAAACAATGATATTGATACAATCATTCTATAAGAATCATGACAGGAAAAGAGAAGGAAATTTTTATTCTGTAATGCTCGCTGATTTTTAAGGCCGGTTGAAAAGAGAGCTCAGAGAACGGCAACAACGATGATGATGCCCCCCACGACGTACCTGTACCATACGAAGGGAAGAAAGTTCTTCGACTGCACGTATCGAAGCAGAAACCCTATGCTCAGCATCCCGGTGATGCACGATACGAGCATCCCGATGATGAAATTCACGGAGATCATCTCCGGATGCGAAACGACCTCGGGCAGTTTCACGAGGGCTGCCCCGAGGATGATCGGGGTGGAGAGGAGAAAGGAGAATCGCGCCGCGCCTTCCCTGGTCAGGCCGAGCATCAGCCCGGCAGACATGGTTATGCCCGACCGCGAGACCCCCGGAATGATCGCCAGCGCCTGAGACAGGCCGATCAGGAAGCTGGAGCTCAAGCTGATTCCCTCAACGTCGGTGTTTTTTACGCTCGTGCGGTCCGCCCAGGAGAGGAGCATGCCCATGGCGATCAGCATGGCGGCGATGAGAAGAGGGGTTCTGAAGACGCTCTCGGCCTTGTCTTCCAGGAGGAATCCGATAGCCGCACCGGGCACGCTTGCCAGGACCAGGTACCAGAACAGCTTGCCGTCTCTGCTCGAACGGTCGGTGATCCCTTTGACGGTCAGGTGGATCCAGTCCTTCCAGAAGTAAACGACGACAGCCACCAGGGTGCCTATATGCAGGGCGATGTCGAAAGTCAGCCCTGGGTCGGGCCATTTGAAAAGCCAGGGAACGAGCACCAGATGAGCAGAGCTCGATATGGGGAGAAACTCCCCCAGCCCTTGAACGAGTCCCAAAATAACAGCCTGCGATAAGGTCACATCTCCTCCGATCGTCCAACCCGGTATGAATCGTTCCTATATGGATACAGGATTCCTATCAACAACAAATTATCCCGCCCACGGTTTCCGCCCTCCTCCGCAGGAGCGGGAATCACGTGTGCCCCGCATGCCGCGACTGTCTGCGAGCTTTCCTGTATCGAGCCACTTTGAGCGCTTCCTGCCAGAAAATGGCGACGAAGCAGATCAGTATGATGACGATCACCTGCCCGGCCGGTATGGATGTCGTTCTGATACGCAGGCCCACAGCGGGCATGGTGAGAGCGACGAGCAGAAAGAGAAACGCGGCGGCTGCCCAGATATCCATCACCCTGTTCGAGAAAGGGCTTACGGCATAGAGCGGCTCCTTCTCCGATTTGGACACGAACGCCAGGAACACGTGCCCTATGATCCATGCGGCAAAGGCAAAGGTCTGCGCCTCGATGAGAGGCCGTCCCTGAGACAGGGCAAGGGAAAAAGAGCCGAACACGGCTGCGAACAGGCTCATGCCCGAAAGCCCGATCCCGGAGAGCATTCCTTTGTCGAAGAGCTTTCTCCCCGGCCCGGGCTCATAGATGGACCTTTCTGCCGGCTCTGCAACAAAGCCTGCCGAGGCGGCGAGATCCATGAACAGCTCGAGAAGAATGATCTGGATCGGTGCGAGGGGGAGCGGCAGGGAGAGGAGAACGGGAACGAGGAATACGAGAATGAGGGCCGTCTTGACCGACAAGTAATACCTGAGGCCTTTCTTGAGGTTGTCGAAGAATTTGCGGCCTTCGAATATGCCGTCGGCAATGGTCACGAAATTGTCGTTTGCCAGCACGATGTCGGCCGCTTCCTTTGCCACGTCGGTGCCCTTGATGCCCATCGAGATTCCTATATCGGCGGCCTTGAGGGCAAGGGCGTCATTGATGCCGTCGCCGGTAACTGCCACGATCTCTCCATCTTCCTTGAGAGCCCTGACGAGCCTGTACTTGTCTTCCGGCGTAGTCCGTGCAAAGACGGAGACCTCTTCGACCTCTTTCCTGAGGTCCTTATCCGACATCCCGCTCAAGTCGGCGCCCGTCAGGACCTTGTTGGCCGGGATCCCCACCTCGCCCGCAATGAAGGCCGCGGTCCGGGGATGATCTCCCGTAACCATGATGGTCCGAAGGCCTGCCCCGCGAGCCGTCTCAATGGTTTTCTTCACACCGGGCCTCGGAGGGTCCTCGATACTGATGATCCCTTTCACATCGAGGGAAATCTCCATTTTGCCGAAGGGCTCCCGTTCCTCCTGAGCAGGAATGATCTTCTGTGCAACGGCAATCACCCGGCGTCCGCGTTGGGTTTCTTCCTCGAGCGCCTTCTGGAGATCGGGCCTCGGCGACTTCGACAGCTTGAGGACCTCTTCGGGCGCACCCTTCAGGAACAGGACGAACATTCCGGCGATGCGTCTCAGCAGGGCGATGGTCTTTGTGGCGGGGTTGAAGCTCTGCTCCCGGACGATGGTTCCCTCGCCTGTTACGCCCGACGCCTTTGCTTCATCCATGATTGCCTGATCGGTCGGGGATTGGGCGACTGCCGTCATCGAATTCATGGCCGCCTTCAGGACATCCCGGCCGGCATCTTGAGGATAGACGGCAGCTACCGTCATCCTGTTTTCCGTTATGGTGCCGGTTTTATCCGCGAGGATGACCGTGGCATCCCCCAGGACCTCGGCTGCCCGCAGGGTTTTGACCAGGAAGTTCTTCTTCGAGAGCTGATAGGCGCCGAGGCCGAGCACCATGGTGATGATGATGGGGAGCTCCTCGGGGATGACGGCGAAAGCCAGGGCAAGTCCGGTCAGGACCATGGTCTTGAGCGGCAGACCGCGGATATAACCGATGAGCGGGATTGCAATGCTGAAAAACAGGGCGACCCACACCAGGCTGAATGCCAGCGACTTCATGGTCTTCTGCAAAGGGGTCTTGGGCACTTTTATCTCCTGGGCCGCGGTTGAGAGCTTGCCCAGCTTCGTGTTCCTCCCCGTCACCGTTGCCTCTGCCTCGCCTTCTCCCGAAACCACGACAGTGCCGGCGTATACTTCGTCCCCTGTGTTTTTCTGAACCGGATACGACTCGCCTGTCAGAGCGGATTCGTCCACCTCGATGCTGTAGGCGACCTTGAGCTCGGCATCGGCCGCGACCCGTGTCCCCTGGCTGAGGATGAGAATGTCCCCCGGGACCACGTTTTCCGTTTCGATCTCCTTTCCGGAATGGTCTCTCAGTACCTTGGTTTTGGGAGCAGCAACCTTCGAAAGGGAGGCGATGGCCTTCTTTGCCCGGTATTCGTTCAAGACCTCTGCCAGCACCAGCAGGATGATGACGATGAAGATGGTGAGAGCATCCTCCAGCCTGCCCCAGATAGAGTAAAAGAAGCCGACGGCAAGGAGCAGCAGGATCATCGGCTCCGTGATCTCTTCTCTGGCAATGCCCAGGAAGCTGATCTTTTTCGGTCTCGTGATCCGGTTGGGCCCGGCCTGCTCGAGTCTCCGTGCGGCCTCTTCATCCGTTAGGCCGGATGGTCCCCTGTCAAGGTCTGTGGCCATTCATCCATCCCCTCCAGTTTCCCTTTCCGGCCATCGGGGTCGTGAATCAAGGCAGGATACGACGGAGGGGAAAGCAGCCGAATGCAGATGGTTCTCTCCCCCTGTTCTCGTACGAGCGGACGTCATGAGTATTGTTGACGATCCAGGAATGTCCTTACTGCTGCGCCTTTTTGATCTCCCCGCAGGCAACAGGCACTGTCTGATATGCGGGCAGCTTCATCACTGACTGAACAGAGGCAGGGAGCTTTGCCTTCTTGTCGACGCCATGGATGTTTAACGCCATGTTCTCGAGGTTGAGCGTCGATATCTTGTATTTTTTCTGCATATTCTTCATGAGCTTCTTCAGAGATACCTTCTTGCTGTACTGGATGGTCCCCTGCTTTGTGGCCTTGGGATACGATGCTGCTTTTATTTCGAGATCCTGAGGATCATCGTTGAGCGGGATGAGCTCGGGCCCTGTCACGGCCACGGACTCTTTGACGTCAACGACGCCGTCCTTATTGGCGTCGGCACTCGGGGTCGCACATGCGGCCTTTTTCCCGTCCACGAATCCGTGCAGGTGAATGAGGTGCTTCATATCCGGGGTCAGACCTTCTGCATTGACCGTGATCAGGAGCTCGTCACCTGCAATCCTGAACTCTGCCGTGCCTTTTGCGGCATTGCCGTTCAGCCCCTGATTCACCGTGTTGATCTGCGACTTGTACACCTGGACAGCTGCGGGCGTCTTCCCTGCCGCCTGGGCATGCAGGGGTGCGGGAGAAACGAACAGCATGGCGACGGCAATGATCAATATTCCGTTTATCAGTATGCAGGAACGCTCAAGGCTTTTCGTGATTAAGCTCATGATATTACCTCCTATTTTCCCCGAGATTGGTCTCGTTATCACTCATGAATAATCTTCGGAAGAAAATTCTCAAGATACGTGGATATCACGGATGTCCGGCCTGGAATCTCCCGGGACGACGCCTCGAATGTGCCGCTTTAAGGGCAAGGGTTTTGATAGTTCATCGAAAAAAGGGTTCATTATCCTGTTGCTTCACCGGGGTATAGTATACTAGAGAAAACTGCGAGACAGGGTTTTCAGGCGGAACGCCGTGGTGAAAGAGGAACCGGCGTGGCGCGGGAAGATCTATTCCAGGGGTAAGGAGGATTTGCATGTCAGCAGAAAATATCGAGAGGTCGCTCGTACTCATCAAACCTGATGCGCTCAAGAACTCCCTGACCGGGTACATACTCTCGCAGTTTTCAGAATTTCACACGGGCCTGCGCTTTGCAGGGCTCAAGGTCGTCTCCGTAAACCTGGAGCTTGCCGAGGAGCATTATGCCGAGCACTATGGGAAATTCTTCTACCCGTCGCTTCTCGATTACATCAGGGGATACCTCCACTACCCCGAGAATCCCGAAAAGCGGAGGGTCATCGCCATCGTCTACCAGGGCAAGGGTGCCATCAAGACGATCCGGGACATCTGCGGTCCCACGAATCCGCATGATGCCCGCATCCAGAGGCCGGGATGCATCCGCGCCCTCGGAACGGTCGTGCCGCTCAAAGACGAAAAGGGCGAATACGTCGGCGACAGGGTGGACAATCTCATCCATGCCTCTGCGAATCCGGAGGATGCGGAGCGCGAGATCAAGCTGTGGTTCAAGCCCACCGATATTCCCCCGGCCATGCGCGGATTTGCGACCGAGGTGAACGAGGAATACTTCTATTACAAGGACGGTGCCGTCAGCGAACGCTATGAGCCCGGCAGCTTCTGCTTTACCGCACCCGGCCATCTCGTCTGGAAAACCGACCTGAAGGTGCTCCGCCAGGCCAGACAGGGCCAGGAGCCGGACTATCCGGTAAAGGCCGTCGTTGCCAAGTACCTCATCAACAAGGAGGACGAAACGGCGTAAGGCCTTTTTGTCCCGCGCTGTCCGGCAGCTCCTCAGGGGAGACATCTGTCGCCCCGCATAGAGGCACGATGCATGAAGATCTGCTATGAGCCAATCGGCGTGATGCACTGCGAGCTCAAAAAGCCCGAGGATGCGCCGCGGTTTTATGCCATATCCGAGGTGAAGGGCGCCATCGAGATCTACGAGCCCTATCTCGAAGGTCTCGATGCCCTGTCCGAACACGAGAATATCGTCGTCCTCTTCCACTTTCACCTCTCGAAGGGCTATGAGCTCAAACAGAAGGGCCCGGCGGGAAGGGTCAAAGGCGTTTTCAGCCTCTGCTCGCCCATGAGGCCCAACGCCATCGGCATGTCGATCCTGAAGCTCGAAAGGATCGAGCTCCCTTTGCTTTTCGTAGATCACGTCGATCTCGTGGACGGCACCCCGATCCTCGACATCAAACCCTATAAGCCCATAAGTGAGTGACGCCTGTCATGCCCCGGGGTTCACATTGATTTTTTCAGCTTTTTGTGGTTTTATTTGCAGATACGATGAAACAGCTCCAGGGGTGTGCTTGGTTTACGCTATGCCGTTCACAAAACCGGGTGAAGGACAGCCGGATCCCCCTTTCCGTGAAGCTCATTGAATCGTCACACCAGGGATACTATATCCTGTTAAAAATAGGAGGATAGTATGGAATACGATATGCCGCTCTACCGACCGCCTTCCGAAGGGAGGTCGCTCATCTTCCAGGTCACCCTCGGGTGCTCGTGGAACAAGTGCCTGTTCTGCGGCATGTACAAGGGGAAGCGCTTTGCGGTGAGGCCGTGGGAAGAGCTCAGGAAGGATATCCTCGAGATGTCGTGGATGCAGCCGGGCACGAGGAAGGTATTCCTCGCGGACGGCGACCCTCTGTGCCTCGATACGGACTACCTCATCAAGGTGCTCGACCTCCTGAACGAGAAGTTTCCCTACCTGGAACGGGTAAGCATATATGCAGGCCCGACGAACCTCATGGAAAAAAGCGTCGAAGAGCTCAAAGAGCTCAGGAAGCGCAAGCTCGACGTCCTCTACCTCGGGATCGAGACCGGGAACGATGCCCTCCTGAAGAGGATCCACAAGGGAGCCACGGCCGACGAGATCATAGCAGGGTGCAGAAAGGCGATAGAGGCTGGGCTGCGCATGTCGACCTTCATCATTCTGGGCCTGGGCGGGGTCGAGGGGAGCTATGATCACGCAAAGGACTCCGCGCGGGTGGCCAATGCCATCGACCCTCACTTCCTCGCCACGCTCACCCTCATGCTCGGCCCCTATGAGGAGCTGTACGAGAAAAAGCTCATGGGGAAAGGCTTCAAGCTCATCAACAAGGCGCAGTCGCTCCAGGAGCTCCGGTGGTTCGTGGAGGACCTTAACGTCACTGACTGCAAGTTCGGCACGGAGCACGCGTCGAACTATCTTCCCATAAACGGCCGCCTCCCGGATGACAAGGAAAAGATCCTCGATCTCATCGACCGCGGCATGAAGGATGAGGGCTCGAGGCTGCTGCGGCCGGAGTGGCTGCGGGGCCTGTAGGAATCGGGGATACACAAACAGGGATTGATGCCCGTGCGGGGAATCGGATATGGGTGTCTCATCCCGGCGGTTTGACCGGAATCGCCCGGGGAGAAGACCGATTGACAGAGCAGAGATGAGTGAGATAACAATCCGTTTTTCGGAGGCATATTTTGGAGATTAAGGCGATACGCGGGATGAACGACATCCTCCCGGAAGACGTCTCGAAGTGGCGGTTCGTCGAGGAGACGGCACGGAGGATCTTTGCGCTCTACGGGTTCGAGGAGTTGAGGACCCCTATCCTCGAGAGGACCGAGCTGTTTCTCCGCGGCATCGGGGACGACACGGACGTGGTCGAGAAGCAGATGTACACCTTTACCGACAAGGGAGGCGAAAGTGTAAGTCTGAGGCCCGAGGCCACGGCCTCGGTGCTGCGCGCCGTCATCGAGCACGGGCTTCTCACGGAAGACCCGATCAGAAAGCTCTACAGCCTGGGCCCCATGTTCCGCTACGAGCGGCCTCAAAAGGGAAGATACCGCCAGTTTCACCAGATCAATGCCGAGCGGCTGGGCGAAGAAGGGCCCTTCTCGGATGCCGAGACGCTTCAGCTCGCCTATGTGCTGGCGACATCGCTTGGGCTGAAGAATGTCACGATGGAGGTGAACTCTCTCGGATGCGAAGACTGCAGGGCGCAATTCAAGAAGGCGCTCCAGGAGTTCCTCATGAAGCAGGCCGACCGCCTGTGCCCCGACTGCTCCCGCCGGATGCGCACGAACCCGCTCAGAGTCCTCGACTGCAAGGCTGCCTCCTGCAAGGAAGCGGTCATCGGCGCGCCCGTCATCGAGGACTTCCTCTGCAGCGATTGCCGCGATCACTATCAGCAGGTCCTCGCATCTCTGGATGCCTTCGGCGTTCCTTTCCGGAAGAACCCGAACCTCGTGAGGGGACTCGACTATTACACGAGAACCACCTTCGAGATTACGGCCGAGGGTCTGGGCTCGCAGAATGCCGTGGCAGGAGGCGGAAGGTACGACAGCCTCGTGAAGACGCTGGGAGGCCCCGAGACCCCGGGAATAGGCTTTGCCTTCGGTATGGAGCGGATCATCATGCTGCTCGGCGAAAGCATCATGCCCGCATACGGGTGCTTCATCGTCGCCCAGGGAGACGAAGAGGTGAGGCGCTACGCCATAGGGCTGCTCACCGAGCTCCGCTCCGCCGGCATCGCTGCCGAGTCGGTCCCGGAGAAGAGCTTCAAGGCGCAGATGCGGAGGGCCGGGAAATCGGGCTATCCGCTGTGTGCCATCATCGGCGAAGACGAGCTTAAGGATTCGATGGTCACCATCAAGAACCTTGAAGATTCCTCTCAGGTGAAGATCGCGAGGGCGGATGCCCGGGAAAAGATAGCAGCATTGCTGAAAGATCGAGGAGAAAACGCGTGATGAGCACGATGCACGGGATGAAGAGAACGAGTTACTGCGGCGAGGTTCAGAATGCGCCGATAGGGAGCACGGCCAGGCTCGTGGGCTGGGTGCAGAGGAGGAGAGACCTCGGAGGACTCATCTTCATCGATATCAGGGACCGCACCGGCATCGTCCAGGCCGTCATCAACCCGGAAACCGATCCCGAGGCACATGCCGTCGCCCACACGCTAAAGCCCGAGTACGTTATCGGAGTCGAGGGCAGGGTCGAGATGCGGCCGCCCGAGATGCGCAACCCTAACATGCCCACCGGAGATGTGGAGGTGCACGTCGAGAAGGTCGTGATCCTCAACGAGGCAAAGACCCCTCCCTTCGTCGTGGAGGACGGGGTCGACGTGAGCGACACGCTGAGGCTCAAATACCGGTTCCTCGACCTTCGCCGGCCTTCGCTCCAGGGAAACATCTTGCTTCGGCACAAGGCCACGATGAGCATCAGAAGATATCTCGACGGCCGCGGCTTCATCGATGTGGAGACCCCGTTCCTCACGAAGAGCACGCCGGAGGGCGCGAGAGACTACCTCGTCCCCAGCAGGGTGTTTCCCGGCAGGTGCTATGCGCTCCCTCAGTCTCCCCAGCTCTTCAAGCAGCTCCTCATGGTCGCGGGATTCGACCGCTACTATCAGGTCGTCAAGTGCTTCCGCGACGAGGATTTGCGGGCGGACCGCCAGCCCGAGTTCACCCAGATCGATATCGAGATGTCCTTCATCGAGATGGACGACATCCTCGATGTCACCGAGGGCATGATCGCCACCCTCTTCAAGGACACCATCGGGGTCGACCTGCCGAGGCCCTTTCCTCGGATGAGCTACGAGCAGGCCATGGATGAGTACGGGAACGACAGACCCGACACGCGCTTCGGGATGCTGCTCAAGGACATAACCGATATCGCGGCACAGAGCACCTTCAGGGTCTTCACCTCTACCGTCGCCGAGGGCGGCGTGGTGAAGGGCTTCAATATCAAGGCGCCCTCCAGCCTGAGCAGAAAGGACCTCGACTCGTTCGGCGGCGTGGTGTCGGACTTCGGCGCAAAGGGAGTGCTGTGGGCCAGGCTCGAAGAGGATGGATGGAAGTCGACCCTGTCGAAATTCTTCAGCCAAGAGCAGTTTGCCGAGATCGGCAGAAGGCTTGAGATGCAGCCGGGAGATGTGGCGGTATTCATTGCCGCGCCCAAAGACATTGCCAATGCGAGCCTGGGCGCGCTGAGGCTGCACGTGGCCCAGGCCCAGGGTCTCATCGATCCTCGTGCATTTTCGGGCTTGTGGATCACAGACTTTCCCCTGTTCGAGTGGAGCAGGGAAGACAAGCGGCTCGTCTCCGTTCACCACCCGTTCACTGCCCCGAAGGCATCGGACATCCCCCTGATCGGGACCGAGCCGCTCAAGGTGAAATCCCAGGCGTACGACATGGTCATCAACGGGTCCGAGGTGGGCGGCGGAAGCATCCGTATCCATACCCGTGATGTCCAGGACATGATATTCAAAACGATCGGGATAAGCGATGAGGAGGCAGGGGTGAAATTCGGTTTCCTGCTCGATGCCCTCCAGTACGGCGCTCCTCCCCACGGAGGAATCGCCTTCGGCCTCGATCGGCTTATTATGATCCTCACAGGGGCTACGAGCATCCGGGACGTCATCGCCTTTCCCAAGACGCAGAAGGCATACTGCGTCATGACCGAGGCGCCCTCGAATGTCAGCGCAGACCAGCTTGCAGAACTCGGTCTCGAATACCGGAAGGAGGACAGATGAGGAGGATAGGATTCTTCATTTTCTTGGCAGGAATTCTCCTTGGATGTGCGGGAAAACCGGCACCTGATATTACCAATGGTTCAAAAGAGGTGGTTTCCGAGCGTGACTCGCTCAAGCTCGGAATGGAATATATGGAGAAAGGGATCGAAGCACAGGACCAGGGGGACAAGGAGGCGGCCCGGCAGGCCTTCATGCAGGCCAGCAGGCATTTCAGGCAGGTGGACAGGGAAAGCAGAGAGATCATGCACCGGGCCATCTCTGAAATGAAGAATATCGTGGACGTCTCTGCCTTCGAGTATGCACCCAAGGAGGCGTTCGAGGTTCTTCTCACGTATCTGAAGATGCAGAACGCCTATATGGATGGCGACCTGCAGGTGCTCTCGGTCCTCGAGAAGCAGCTCGACGAGGGATTTCAGAAGGCCCAGGCATCGACGGTCCTTGCCAAGCAGAAACGGATCGAGGACCTGAGCCATGATGTGGCCCAGAAGCGGGACGAGATCAAGAAGCAGGTGCAGACGGACGTGCTCGAGGTCTACCCCACCATCCACGTGGTGAAGAAGAACGAGACCCTCCCCAGCATTGCCGCCCGCCACGACATATACAACGATTCGTTCATGTGGCCGCTCATCTACAAGGCAAACCGCGACCAGATCAAAGACCCCAAGGCGGTCTATGTGGGGCAGAACCTCAAGGTTCCGCGCGACATGAGCACCGAAGAGATCATCGAGGCGAGAAGGGAAGCCGGGGCCCCGGACCCCGAGAAGATTCCCAAGGACGCGTATACACCGAGGAGGAAGTAGCAATGGCACGATGGGATGACAGCAAGAAGCTTTTTTATTATACACCGGGCAAGAATTTCGCGGCAGGGATCCACGATGTCAAAGAGGGCAACTACTACCGTGCGATCTTCCCCTACAGCGAGGTTCCCAAGATAGACTTTGACATGCGCATCCTCCCCATCCAGCCTCCCGAAGAAATCTTCATCACCGACACCACCTTCCGCGACGGCCAGCAGTCCATGACCCCCTTTTCTGTCGAGCAGATCTGCCGCATCTTCGATTTCCTCCATGTTATCGGAGGGGAAAAAGGGCTCATCAGGGCCACCGAGTTCTTCCTCTACTCCCGCAAGGACAGACAGGCGGTCGAGGAATGCCTTGCAAAGGGGTACGAGTTCCCGAAGGTGACCTCGTGGATCCGGGCCAGCAAAAAAGACCTCAAGCTCGTCAAAGAGATGGGTATCACCGAGACGGGCACGCTCACCTCGATATCGGACTACCATATCTTCCTCAAGCTCGGCTCCACCCGGAAAAAGGTCATGGATGAATTCCTGGGCGTGGTCAAGGAGGCGCTCTCCCTGGGCATCGTTCCGAGGTGCCACCTCGAGGACGTCACCCGGTCGGATGTCTACGGCTTTACGGTTCCCTTTGTCAGAGAGCTCATGAAGCTCCGGGAAGAGAGCAAGATCGATGTGAAGATCAGGCTGTGCGACACGCTCGGATACGCGGTCTCGTTCCCCGGGGCGTCGCTGCCCCGGGCGGTCGATAAGCTCGTGCGGGCCATGATCGACGACGCCGGGGTCCCCTCGCACCTCCTCGAATGGCACGGCCACAACGATTTCCACAAAGGGCTCACCAACGCCACAACGGCATGGCTCTACGGGTGCTCGGCCGTGAACGGCGCCATCTTCGGATTCGGCGAGCGCACCGGCAACACCCCTGTCGAGGCCATGGTCATCGAGTACCTCTCGCTGCGGGGACACGACGACACGATCGACACGAAAGCCATAACCGAGCTGGCCGAGTACGTGAATGCGGAGCTCAACTACTCGATCCCTCCCAACTTCCCGTTCGTGGGAGAGAACTTCAACGTCACGAGGGCGGGCATCCATGCCGACGGCCTCATCAAAAACGAGGAGATCTACAACATCTTCGATACGGGCAGGATCCTGAACCGGCCCATCGAGATCGCCATCACCGACAAGTCGGGCAAGGCCGGCGTCGCCCACTGGGTCAACCGGCACTACAAGCTCGCTTCTCCTGACGACATCGACAAGCGACATCCAGGGATCTCCCGCATCTACCAGCACATCGTGAAGGAGTACGAGGACGGAAGGATCACCTCGATGTCCGACGAAGAGCTCGAGAAGCTCGCCAAGCGCTTCATCCCCCAGCTCTTCCTCTCCGGCTTCGACCTCATCAAGTACGAGGCCCGGGAGTATGCCGGCCAGCTCATCGCCGAACTCCTCGACAACGAGGACATCCGGAGCATGAACCCCAAGCGGCAGGAGCCGGTGATCACGGAGTTCATCAAGGAATTCCCTTTCATCCAGTTCGCCTATGTTACGGACATGAACGGCATCAAGATCACCCACAACATCACTCAGCCCGAGTACAAGGGCCAGTTCAAGCATATGATGAAGGAGCACGAAGACTGCTCCGACAGGGAGTGGTTCATTAAGACCATCGAAGAGGGAAAGCTCTACGTGAGCTCGGTGTGCACCTCGCGCATCACGCGCGCGCTGATCATTACCGTATCCTCGCCCATCGTGGACAAGAACGACGAGATGATCGGGGTCCTGGGG
>Ga0116185_1002264_pt1 | contig 18086 bp, 14 predicted proteins | sample AD_JPNNA7_MetaG_FD_89754 | JGI IMG/M metagenome (GOLD analysis project Ga0116185, IMG submission 89754) | Active sludge microbial communities of municipal wastewater-treating anaerobic digesters from Japan - AD_JPNNA7_MetaG | ecosystem: Engineered > Bioreactor > Anaerobic > Digestate | place... | reverse complement strand
TATGAAGAATAAGTATTGTTGAAAATTTATTTCACCCAATTGGTGAATATTTTTTTCTCTAATTTATCCCTTTTTTTGATATTTAAATAGTCCTTTCTGTATTTCTATTTCGGATTTAAGAAGGATAAAATGATAAAGTTTTTTATCTGAATGGAAATTAAATTTCTTTATCAAAAAAATAATACTTTGATAAGTGATTAAATGAAAAACAAATCGAGTATTCTAATCATAATAATTTTAGCACTAACAATGATTTCTGGTTGTGGTATGCAAGAATGTAGTTTAGTAATTTATGATTCAACAAAAGAAGAACTAGTCAAAGATTTAATAGCTGATTCTTTATCCGATAAATTTCTTCAAAATGTAATTACAAGAGAAACATTTAATGAGTTAATTAACCAAGAAGCAAAAAAGGTAATTTTAAATGTTCTGAATAGTGATGAAGTAACTTGTGATTCAATTAGATTAACCAGTGATTCAATAGCTTGTATTTCTGATGGAAAGATTATTTTATTCGCAATAAATAAGATTAACCAAGTAGAAGTATTTTATGAAGACAGAACTTCAAGCTTATTAAGAAACTCAGCAATAGTAGGTGCTCTTACTTCTTCAATTGGTTTATTGGGATATTTACCGCCAAATCCACCTCAACCAAATTGGGAAAGTTTTGTTGGTTTATTCGGAGCAGGATTCATTCTGGGAATTGTTTGTGATGTAAGTTCATCTACTTATTATTGTTTAATTTCAAAAGAAAGCTTTATTAATTTTATTAAAGAAAAAAAAGAATACATTATACAAAATGGTTTATAACAAATTGTGCAAGCTGAAAACCCGCCAGAAACAGGTAAAATGTTTTAATTGTTAATCCATTATTGTTGTCTTTGGCGAGTGATCAGACAGATTGTTATGCAGTTTTACATAATAAAAATGCCTACCGACATTTTCTAATAATTTTAGTAAATTTGAGTCAAAAGTAAAATTTGAGCAAATGATTTCAAAAGAATATATAAAGGAATTAAAAAGTAAAGGTAATGGTGCAATTCTCCATTTTGTAAACGATATAAGGGAGAATAATAAAATTTTATATTTTCTTGAAAACCTTGGCTATTTACCAAAAGATTTTGATGGAAGATGGCTCTTAAATTTTTTGCATAACAAAAGTAGCCTGATAAGATTTTGGGCAGTAAAGAATATTGGTAAACTTAGTGATGAAACTTATTTATCAGCATTATGTGAAGTTGCAAAAAAAGATCCTGACACAACTGTAAGACGCGAAGCCGTTTCTTCTTTAGGCAGAATGCGAAATCCAAAATCCAAAAAGTATTTGTATGAATTACTGCAGGACGAAGACCCTAAAGTTGTTTGTCAGGCAATTAGAGGACTTTTAGTTTTTCGCGAAGATAAAAATGTTCAAGATATATTAAAGCCATTGATTGAACATCCAAATGAAATGGTTAAAAGTGTAATCTATAAAGAGTTTTTTTCCGAAGGCAAATCAAAAAACGAACAACCACATCCTGACTCTCATGATTATTTAAAAAATGTAATTGTTAATGGAGATGTTAGAGAAATTCTAAAAAATGTTCCTGATGAAAGTGTTCATTTAACTTTTACTTCGCCTCCTTACTATAATGCTCGTGATTATTCTATTTATCCAAGTTACAGAGATTATTTACTTTTTTTAGATGAGGTTTTCAAAGAAGTCCATAGAATCACTAAAGAAGGGCGGTTCTTTATTCTTAATACTTCTCCAATAATAATTCCACGTGTAAGCCGAGCTCACTCAAGTAAAAGATATCCTATTCCGTTTGATATACATCCTTTCCTTATTGAAATGGGATGGGAATTTATAGATGATATAATCTGGCTAAAGCCAGAAGCAAGTGTGAAAAATCGTAATGCTGGATTTCTACAGCATAGGAAACCACTTGGTTATAAACCAAATGCAGTAACGGAATACATAATGGTTTATCGTAAAAAAACTGAAAAATTACTAGATTGGAATATCCGACAATATGATAGTGCAACTGTAAAAGAAAGTAAAGTTGCAGATGGATATGAAACAACGAATGTTTGGAAAATAGACCCAACATTTGACAAGATACATTCAGCGGTTTTTCCTGTTGAATTATGTAAAAGAGTAATTAAATATTATTCATACAAAGACGATTTAATTTTTGACCCATTTGCTGGAAGTGGAACGGTTGGAAAAACTGCAAAAAGTTTACATCGATATTTCTTCTTAACAGAAAAGGATGAGAAGTATTTCAATTATATGAAACAAAAAGCTCATCACAAAAGTTTATTCAAAGAAAAAGAAACAAGTTTTTTTACTTTAGAACAATTTATTCAATCAAAAAATAGATGACACTTACAGACCAAGTAATTAAAAATGTAATTCGCAAGCTCATTAAAGGGAAAGATTATCGCATCTAAATTGTAACCCTTATTAACGCTGAATTTCTTCAATATGCAATTGACTTCTTTAAAAGAATTGTTGATGCAAAACTAAAAAATGAGAATATAACTGTTGACTGGTATAAAAAAGAATTCTTAAATCCAAATCTTTCATCAAATGAAATAGCAATAAACTCCGGATTGAATAAGAAAACCATTACAAATATGTATAATACTGCAAAGAGAGAAATTGTTATTGAAGCCTCTAACGAGCATTATGACACTCTTTACAATGCCGTGAAAGAACTAACTGAGACCGAACACGATTTAGATTTAACACTTACAATAAAATTCAGAGGAGTTAGTGTAGATTTAAATGTAAGTGAGAGTTTAATTATTATAAACACACTTGCAGTAAAAAGAGCAGAATTACGTGGAGGGCTTTGGAGCACTGCTGGTAAACGTGCAGAAAAATATTTAATGACAACTCTATGTAAAATATTTGATGTTCCCGCCAAATATTATGACCAATCTCGTGTTCCTGAGTCTATGAGAGAAGTAGATTTCTACTTAATCAATGATAGTAATTTTTATCGTTGCGAAGTTAAACTTATGGGAAAGGGAAATCCGGAAAGTGCTGATGCTATTTTTGCTAGAGAGAGCAGCATATTTGTTGCAGATAAACTTTCTGATTTAAATAAGCAGCAAGCAACAAAATTAAATTGTGAATGGATTGAATTAAGAAGCACCGAGGGGTATAAAAGGTTTTCTAAAATTCTACAAAAACTTGGAATACCTTATACCCAATTCAATAATGATATTGATAAAAAACTGGATAATATTTTTAAGGAAATATTTAAGTAAAAGTGTTTCATAACATCTTTACTAAGTAAAAAAAATAGTAAGCAGGAAAATATTTGCACCCAACAATTCAACTCAAAGGCTCTACCCCCAAAAGACATTTTTTTTGTTAATTCTAAATTTTTAATCAATAATTCCTACCATATAATAATTTCTTATTTAAATAATACTTACTCAGCCCTTTTCGAACTTCTGTCTTTTTGTAAAAACCAATAAACAGCATTAAACAAAAGCTATCACTATAAAAATAAAAGCATCAAACCCTTTTTATATAATGAGTTTGATTTTTAGATTATACAAAGTCAAATGATAAAGTTTTTTATCTGAATATAAATACTCTCTCTTTTTTAAGTTTAATAATATAATTGGTAGTCAAATGAAAAACGATAAACTTTCAGCTTTCTGGAGTATTACACCGGAAGAAGTATTTAAAGAACTTGAAACTACTGCAAACGGTATTACTAATTCTGAAGCAGAGAAAAGAACAGAACTGTATGGCTTAAACAGATTAAAGCCAAAGAAAAAAACTGATGCAGTTACACTTCTTATCGCACAATTTAAAAGTCCGGTAATTATCATTTTAATTTTTGCAGCAATACTTTCAATATTTCTTGGCGATACTGCCGATGCAATTATTATTCTTACAATAATTTTTATAAGCGGAATACTCGGATTCTGGCAGGAAAAAGGAGCTACAAATGCTGTCCAGAAGCTTCTGGAAATTGTTCAGATACAAAGCAAGGTAATGCGCGATGGACAGGAAAAAGAAATTCCCGTTGAAGAAATTGTTCCCGGTGATATTGTAATTCTTTCTGCAGGCTCTGTTGTTCCCGGTGATTCGCTTATCATTTCTTCCAAAGATCTTTTTATAGATGAATCAACTTTAACAGGCGAAACTTTTCCTGTTGAAAAAAGTGTTTCAGCTTTGAGTAAAGATACTGCATTAAGTCAGCGCACAAATACTCTTTTTATGGGAACTCATGTTGTTAGCGGGAACGGTAAAGCCGTAGTTGTTAAAACAGGAATCAATACTGAGTTTGGTAAAGTATCAGAGCGTTTAAAATTAAGACCTGCTGAAACTGAGTTTGAACACGGTATAAGAAAGTTTGGTTTTCTGTTGATGGAAGTTACTCTTGTTATGATCTTTCTGATATTTGCACTTAATGTTTATCTACAAAAACCTGTAGTTGATTCATTTCTTTTTTCACTTGCAATAGCGGTCGGTCTAACGCCTCAGCTTCTTCCAGCAATCATAAGCATAAATCTTTCTCACGGTGCAAAACGAATGGCTGAGAAAAAAGTGATTGTAAAAAAACTCAACTCAATAGAAAACTTCGGCAGTATGAATGTTTTATGTTCTGATAAAACCGGAACATTAACTGAAGGCAAAGTAAAAATCCATTCTTTTACAGATTCAGAAAGCAACACAAGTGAAAAGGTAATGCTGTATGCCCAGCTTAATGCAAGTTATCAAACCGGATTTGTAAATCCGATTGATGAAGCAATAATCAATTACAAAAAAAATGATCTTAATAGTTATAAAAAGTTAGATGAGATACCTTATGATTTTTTAAGAAAAAGACTCAGCATTCTTGTTGCAGATAAAAATGAAAATATCATCATAACAAAAGGCGCATTAAAAAATGTAATTGATATATGTGATTTTATTGAGAAGGGAAATGGAAAAGTTGAAGAGATAGAAAGCAGCATAGATAAGATAAATAATTACTATTCAGAAATGAGCGGAAATGGATACAGGGTTTTGGGAATTGCTTACAAAAAAATGCCTGATAATTCCATCATCAAAAAAGATTCTGAAAAAGAAATGACATTTCTCGGTTTCATTTTGCTTTACGATCCGCCTAAGAAAAATATTATTGAAACGATTTCCGAATTGAACAAAACCGGAGTTTCTCTTAAGATAATTACTGGCGATAATAAATTAGTAGCTGAAAGCATCAGCAAACAAATCGGATTGAAGGACACAAAAATTATTACCGGAACAGAAATCCGTCAGTTAAGTGATGAAGCATTATATCGCAATGTAAATAAGATAAACATCTTTGCAGAAGTTGAACCGAATCAAAAAGAAAGAATAATACTCGCATTAAAGAAAGCCGGCAATGTTGTTGGTTATATGGGCGATGGAATAAACGATGCTTCAGCATTGCACGCCGCAGATGTTGGTATTTCGGTTGACAGCGCTGTTGATGTAGCAAAGGAAGCTGCTGATATTGTTTTGCTTGAAACAGATTTAAATGTTCTGTTAAGCGGAATCTTGGAAGGGCGCACAACTTTTGCAAACACTATCAAATATGTTTTTATGGCAACAAGTGCAAACTTCGGAAATATGTTCAGTGTTGCCGGTGCTTCTTTGTTTCTTCCTTTTCTTCCTTTTCTGCCAAAACAAATTTTGTTGATAAATCTGTTAACCGATTTACCGGAAATGACAATTGCAACAGACAATGTAGATTCTGATTGGATTGAAAAACCAAGGAGATGGGATATAAAATTTATAAGAAGGTTTATGATGATTTTTGGTGTGATAAGTTCTGTGTTTGATTATTTAACTTTTGGTGTTTTGCTGCTGTTATTGAATGCAAATAAAATACAATTCAGAACCGGCTGGTTTCTGGAATCAGTTATTTCTGCTGTTCTTATTGTATTGGTTGTTCGGACAAGAAAACCTTTCTTTAAAAGCAAACCCGGTAAGTATCTTGTGCTGACAACTTTGGCAATAATTTTATTTACAATTTTTATTCCTGTTTCACCATTGATTGAACTGTTTGGGTTTACACCGCTTCCACCGATATTTCTTTTATTGATTGGAGTAATTATCATCGGATATATTTTAAGTGCAGAGCTTGCAAAGAAAATATTTTATAAAAATAGTTGATTTGTCACTAAGAAAATTTTCGGTGTAATAAGCGTTGAAATGATTATGTAAAAATATTTTATTTCGTTAAGCCAAGGTTGAAACTGTGAGTTAAATTGCTAATCGAGAATACAGTTTAATTTTTAATTTTAATCTGAAGTTCAGGGAGACTGATATGAGATCTTGTTTATATATAAAATATCTGATTATCTGGCTGTTACTTCTTTCTATTTCAACTTACTCACAAATATCTGTAAGTGCATCAGTTGGTTACAATCCCAAAGATGTTGTCTCTGAGGAAGTTCCGCCTGACGGAACCGCTGCATCGTGGTATTATGGCTATTCGTTTGGAATTAGTGTCGGTTATTATTTTTCACCTGACTTTTTATTATCTGCATCCGTAAACCGCTCTGCTTATAAGTTTGATAAATACTTATCAAATATGTGGGCTACTCCTGAAATTCATTTTATATCAGCTTCAGGAAAAGATTCGAGAATAATCAGAGTTTCAGTCGAAGCTAAATATTTTCCGTTTACTTATAATAATTTCAGATTATTTATCTTTTCAGGATTGGGATTTGTCTTGGAAGATATCGGAGAAGTAAAAGAAACTTATTTTAATGATCTGACAAATAAAGAAACTGCATACATAAATAACCCGCCTGTTGAAGAACACTTAGCACACTCATTGGGTTTGGGAATAAAAGCAACTGTATTCTCTGATATTTTTCTTGAACTTTCCGGTTTTTATTATTCAAATTATTGGGATTGGTGGCAGCCAACACTAAATCTTAGTTTGGGATATGATTTTTATTGATAATAAAGCAAAGAATCAGATGCTGTTATTTCATCTTTTGAGTTATTGCAATTAACATAATTGCTTTCACTGAAAAATCATAATTATATCAGAATCATAAAAATTAATTCCAGTCTTTGTAATTTTAACCTGTTAATATTCTTGCAATTTTTAATCAATTATTAAATGAATAATTAGAATGAACTCAGAAGAAATAATCAAACAATTAAATGAATTGAGCTTTATCAGTAATGAGCTCGAAGTTGCTGAATCTGATCGGTTAAGAATGATAAAAACAGTTTCAGATTATGCAAATAAATTTTTATCAGGACTTGATGACTTAAAAGTATTTAGTGAAAGAAAACCCGGCTCACTGGTTATAAAAAATAAAAAAAGATCGCTTGAAGAACTTCTGAATGTTTATCAGGCTGAGGTTGCGGAAACTGGAATCAATGCTGCTTCCGGTAAACATTTGGGCTATATTCCAAGCGGCGGAATATTTACTGCGGCACTTGCTGATTTTATTGCAGCGGTTACCAATCCTTATGCAAGTGTTTATTATGCATCTCCCGGTGCTGCCGACATTGAAAAAGAAGTAATTAATTGGTTGAAGAAAGTTTTTTCTTTTCCTGAAAGTTCAGTTGGTAATCTTACTTCAGTAGGTTCAGTATCTGCTTTAATTGCTTTTACAGCAGCAAGAGATAAACACAAAATTAAAAATGAATTAATTCAAAAAAGTGTGGTTTATTTAACTGAGCAAGTTCATCATTCAGTTCAAAAAGTCTTGCGGATTATTGGTCTTGAAGATATCATTATAAGGTATGTTGAATTAGATGAAAACCACAGATTAAAAACAAACTCGTTAATTAAGACGATTGAGAAAGACATATCTTCCGGATTGAATCCATTTCTTGTTGTTGGAACAGCCGGAACTACAGATACCGGTGCAGTTGATCCGTTGAATGAAATATCTGAAATTGCTAAACAATATAAAATGTGGTTTCATGTTGATGCTGCTTATGGCGGATTTTTTATTTTAACTTCGAAGAAAGATTTATTTAAAGGAATTGAAAATGCTGATTCACTTATTATAGATCCGCATAAAGGGATGTTCATTCCTTATGGAGTTGGAGCGGTTCTAATAAAAGATAAAAATTCCGTTTTACATTCTAATTATTACACTGCCAACTATATGCAGGATGCAGTAACTGAAGAAATGATAAAAAGTCCGGCTAATCTTTCACCCGAACTTACAAAACATTTTAGAGGATTGCGTGTTTGGCTGCCTTTGCAAATTCACGGTGTTGAACCATTTGTCGCTTGTCTTGAAGAGAAATTATTATTGGTTAAATATTTTAGAAATAAATTAAGCGAACTTGGTTTTAAGGTTGGGCCGGAACCCGATCTTTCTGTAAGTTATTTTTGGTATCCATTTAAATTTGATTCAAATGAAAAAAACAAACAGCTTATGAAAGAAATTCATGCAGATGGTGATGTATTTTTAAGTTCATCTGTTATCAACGGACAGTTTGTTATCAGAATTGCAATTTTGGTTTTCAGAACGAAAAAGGAAACAATTGATAAAGCAGTGAAGATGATAGAACGATGTTTGGAGAAAGTAATGAGCAGATGAGAAAAAGTATTTGTTCATAAAAACTATATTATTAAACAAACCCTTTTAAGAAGATTTTTTAGTATTAAGTCCTTTCTACATCAACTCCAAGATTTCATTATTTGAAATTGTTTAAGATTATACGATTGCTTTTTTAATAAAATAAAAACACTCACGCTTTCACAATATTTTATACAATACAAGCCTTCAAACAAACTAACATAACTTGATAAATTTTTTTTACTTAATCTGATAATGAGTCTTACTATTTATTATTTTTGCCGGTAAAAATTTTTCACTTTATGACTAAACACTTTTCAGAATTTAATAAAGATAAGGCAACTGTATTTCCGGTTTTGTTTGCGTTAAGCTTCTCTCATTTATTAAACGACACTTTGCAGTCTTTAATTCCTTCAATCTATCCGATTATAAAAAGCAATTATGATCTTACATTTTCTCAAATCGGATTGATTACACTAACTTTTCAGTTTGCTGCTTCATTGTTTCAGCCTTTGGTTGGATTATATACAGATAAAAAACCACAACCATATTCATTAGCAATCGGTATGACTTTTACACTAACGGGATTAGCATTCCTATCGTTTGCAAATCACTTTTATTTTATACTGATATCTGTTGCATTAATCGGAACAGGCTCTTCAATCTTTCATCCTGAATCATCGCGAATGGCAAATGCTGCTTCCGGCGGAAGAAGAGGATTAGCACAATCTGTTTTTCAGGTTGGCGGAAATGCAGGAAGTTCTTTCGGACCTTTGCTTGCTGCCGGGATTATTGTGCCTTATGGTCAGAGAAGTATTTTATGGTTTACTTTGGTTGCTTTAATTGCTATCACTGTTTTAAGAAGAGTAGGGAAGTGGTATAAAAATTATTTATTGAGAGTTCATCTTTCTAAAAGTAAAACTTGGGAATCGTTTGACAACAAACTGCCGAAACGAAAAGTGATAATTGCTGTGATTATTTTACTTGTGCTTATTTTTTCCAAATATTTTTATATGGCAAGCCTGACAAGTTATTTTACTTTTTATCTGATAGAAAAATTTAATGTATCTGTTCAAACATCTCAGGTTTATCTTTTCATTTTCTTATTTTCAATAGCAGTTGGAACATTATTGGGCGGACCGATTGGAGATAAGATCGGAAGAAAATATGTTATCTGGGTTTCTATTTTGGGCACAGCGCCATTTGCAATTGCATTACCTTATGCTAATTTGTTCTGGACTTCAGTTTTAATAATACCAATCGGAGTAATTCTTGCTTCAGCTTTTTCTGCAATTCTAGTTTATGCCCAGGAACTTATTCCCGGTAAACTTGGATTAGTTGCCGGTTTGTTTTTTGGTTTTGCTTTCGGAATGGGTGGATTAGGCTCAGCATTGATCGGCAATCTGATTGATCATACCGATATTTATTTTGTTTTTCACCTCTGCTCTTTTCTTCCTTTGATCGGTTTACTTACAGCTTTTCTACCAAATATCAGCACAACAAGAAAAAAGTAAAGTGCTTCTTAAAGGATAGAAATTATTTAATCGCAGTAAACAAAGTAAAAATCAATTATTAATATTTTTTATTTATTCCTTTGTTAATCTCTAAAACGATTAGCCTTTCTTTATAAAAACTTTTTGTATCAACAGAGTAACCCAGGTTCCTGCAACAAACGGAAATGTTAATACTCCGCCGACAATATCGAGTATATGATAATCAATCAGAAGATTATGTATTACGATTGTAATAATTACTCCTGCCAGCACCCAAAGTCCGTCAGTTTTTTTTGTGCCCGCAAAAACAATTGCAGTTAAGACAGCATTGAATCCGAATAATCCCAAATTAATTTGCTCCATTGGCTGACCATTCATTAATGAAAGTCCAGCACCTAAAAGTGAGGCAGCTAAACTATATAAAGCTGCAATGGGATTATTTACAAAAACTGCAATGAAAAATATTATTCCGGATAATGCACTTGCTTGAAAGATAACCTCACCAAAGCCATTTGTCGGAGCCAAAAAACTATCATATTGTGTAGGAATAAATTTTATCTGGAGTAACTCAGATGGTTGAATTTCGGTGAATTGCCGTATAAAAAATATAAAAGCCCAGGCAACTAAAATAAACGGGAAAGTGTAAGCGGGAATTTTTTTAACAATAAAGAAATGCTGAATCATTGCTGCCAAAGCACCGCCAACGATAACCAACATCCAGATTAGAAATATATCTTCAAATAAGAATACTAAGACAACACCTACCAATGCAGGACTGAATCCGTATAATCCGGCATCAATTTCATGTTGATTATATTTAAATAATTTTGCTATAACTGTTCCGGCAGCAGCCGATAATGCCGCTGCAACGGCATATTGCCAGCTTCCGATAAAAAGACCAACAAGAAAAAGCAATCCTGTCCATCGGTTTTCCTGCAGCATTATCTGACCTACACCTTTTAATAACTGATCTATAAAAGGAACTTTAGAAAATATTTTATCCATATTTATTTGATTTATTTGAAAAATGAATTCTTATCTGATTATTATTTTTTGTTCAACTAAACTTTTGAGGAAAAATTAATCTCGAAATAGCTTTAACACAAATTTGATTGAGCTAATATAAAAAACGGATAGAAATAAATTCTCTATCCGTTAATAAAAAATATTATAAGGAAAAATAATTACATCTCATCAATTATCTTATTAAAGATTTCGCTCGGTCTCATTATTTCTGATGTCTTGTTATCATCCGGCATATAATAACCGCCTGTATCAACTTGTTTGCCCTGAACAGAAATTAAATCGTTTGCAATTTTCTCTTCATTTGTTTTTATCTCTTTATAAATCTTAGCAAAACGATTTTTCATTTCAGCGTCTTTGTTTTGTTCGGCTAAAGCTTCTGCCCAATATAATGCAAGATAGAATGAACTACCGCGATTATCTATTTCACCAGCTTTTCTGGAAGGCATTTTTCCGTTTTCAAGATATTTACCAATTGCGGTATCAAGTGTTTCAGCAAGTAGCGCTGCTTTTGGATTTTTAGTTTTTTCAGCAATCATTTCAAATGAAGGAACCAAAGCGCAATACTCACCGAGTGAATCCCATCTTAAGTGATTTTCTTTAACTAGTTGTTCAATATGTTTTGGAGCAGAACCGCCCGCACCTGTTTCAAATAATCCGCCGCCGTTTAACAAAGGAACGATTGATAACATTCGTGCACTTGTTCCGAGTTCAAGTATTGGGAAAAGATCTGTTAAATAATCACGAAGAACATTCCCTGTAACTGAAATTGTATCAAGCCCTTTTCTCGTTCTTTCGAGAGTGTATTTCATCGCATCATCAAGCTTTAGAATTTTGATTTCCAATCCAGTTGTATCGTTTTCCGGAAGGTATTTTTTTACTTTTTCAATTATCTCTTTATCGTGTCCGCGGTTTTCATCAAGCCAGAAAATTGCTGGAGTGTTGGAAATCCTTGCTCTGTTAACTGCAAGTTTTACCCAATCTTTTATTGCTGCATCTTTAGTTTGACACATTCTGAAAATATCGCCCGCTTCAACTTTTTGTTCAAGTAAAGTTTTTCCATCTGCATTAACAACACGAATAACTCCATCAGCTTTTGCTTCAAATGTTTTATCGTGTGAACCATATTCTTCAGCTTTTTGTGCCATCAATCCGACATTAGAAACTGCGCCCATTGTTGCCGGATCAAACTGTCCTTTTGTTTTTGCATCTTCAATAATTGCCTGATACATTGTAGCGTAAGAACGATCCGGAATCATAGCAATACAATCCTGAAGTTCATCTTTTCTGTTCCACATTTTGCCGCCATCACGAACAACATTTGGCATTGAAGCATCAACAATAACATCATTAGGAACATGAAGATTTGTTTTTCCGATTCGTGAATCAACCATTGCTAGTTCAGGCTGATATTCGTAAGTCTTATTTATATCTGTTTCAATCTCAATCCGTTTTTCATCCGGAAGTTTCTTTAACTTTTCTAAAACATCCATCAAACCGTTATTAACATTAACTCCGATTTCTTTAAGAGTATCAGAATGTTTTTCAAGTGCATCTTTGAAATACACCGAAACAGCATGACCGAACATAATCGGGTCTGATATTTTCATCATTGTTGCTTTAAGATGCAATGAGAGAAGAACATTATCCTTTTTTGCTTCTTCAATTGTATCAGCATAAAATTTTCTTAACTCTTTTACATTCATTACAGCAGAGTCAATTACTTCTCCGTTTTTAAGTTTCAGATTCTCTTTTAATATTGTTTTACTTCCATCGCTACCTGTAAATTCGATTTTTACAACATCATCTTTATCAAGTGTAACAGAAGTTTCAGAACCATAAAAATCTTTTTGCTTCATAAAAGCAACTCTGGCTTTCGATCCTGATTCAGGCCAGGGTTTCATCATTTTATGCGGATGTTTTTGTGCAAATTTTTTAACCGAAGCAGCTGCCCGTCTATCCGAATTTCCTTCCCTTAAAACAGGATTAACTGCTGAGCCGAGAACTTTTGCAAATCTTTCTTTTAATAGTTTTTCTTCCTCTGTTTTTGGTTCTTCAGGATAATCAGGAATTTTATATCCTTTGCTCTGCAGCTCTTTAATAGCTTCTTTTAATTGCGGAATAGATGCGCTGATATTTGGAAGCTTAATAATATTTGCATCCGGTGTTTTTGCAATTTCGCCAAGCTCTGTTAAATAATCCGGAATTTTTTGTTCTTCAGTTAAATGATCAGGAAAATTTGCAATGATTCTTCCGGCAAGTGAAATATCTTTTTCTTCAATTTCAATTCCTGTTCCTTTGATAAATGATTTAACAATTGGCAGAAGACAATAAGTTGCTAATGCCGGAGCTTCGTCAATTTTTGTCCAGATGATTTTTGATCCCATTTTTAATACTCGTTTGGTTAAATATTTTTTAATTACTATTAGATTAACAAAAATAGTTATTCTTGTTTAATTATTGAAGAAAGTATTGGAGCAGATATTCCAAAAGAAGTAAAATGTAAGAAGAATTTAAAAATCAGCAGCCGCAGTTTTACAGTCTGAAATAAATTGATATAAATACAAACTGAAGATTGCGGCTGCCAAAAGAAAGTTTTTTTATCCCATTAAAACATTTATTGAAGCTGTGTTTACAATATCATCAACACTGCAGCCGCGGCTTAAATCGAAAAACGGTTTTTGTAAACCCTGAACCATTGGACCAACAGCTTCAGCTCCGCCCCAGCGCTGAGCAATTTTGTATCCGATATTCCCAGCATTCAGATCCGGAAAAACAAGCACATTAGCTAAACCCGCAACCTTGCTTTCGGGTGCTTTCTTCTTACCGATTGATGAAACAATTGCAGTATCAAACTGAAGTTCGCCATCAACATTAAGATCAGGTCTTTTTGTTTTTATAATTTCTGTTGCCTGAATAACTTTATCTGCAAGTTCGTGTTTTGCGCTGCCTTTTGTAGAGAAAGATAACATTGCAACAAGCGGCTGTTCACCGGTTAATTTTTTATGATTATCAGCAGTTGAAATTGCAATATCTGCAAGCTGTTGCGCATCCGGATTTGGAACAACTGCACAATCAGCAAAACTGAAAGCTTTATCTTTAAACAACATTAAAAAGAAGCTTGAAACAATTGAAATTCCCTGAGGCATTCCGACAATTTGTATTCCTGCTTTCATTACATCAGCAGTTGATGCAAACGAACCTGCAACACTGCCATCAACCAATCCTTCACGAAGCATCATTGCTGCAAAAAAGATATCCAGTTTCATTACTTCAATTGCCTGCTCAGGAGTCATTCTTTTTTTCTTTCTTAACTCATAATAAATGTTTGCAAATTCATTAAACTTCGGATGAGTTGTGTGATCAATAATTTCAACTCCGGTTAAATCAACACCGAGCTTTTTTGCATCTTCATTTACTTTGGCAGAATTGCCAAGTGTGATTACCTTACAGATTTTTTCTTTCGTTAAAATTTCTGCTGCTTTAAGAACTCTCTCATCGTGAGATTCAGGAAGTATAATTGTTTTGTTTTTTGATTTCGCATTTGTTTTTATTTTATCTAATAATTCAAAGCCCATTGTTTCTCCATAAATGTTTTATTAATAACACTACAAAACTAAGCAATGTATTTCAAATGTAGTAAAAAGCCCTAATACCTGAATTCCTTCTTAAAAAGAAGCAACCTATTAACTCTATTTTCACAATAAAAAAAGAGCTCCGAAGAGCTCTTCTTATCTGTTTCTGAAAAATTTCAGTTCTTGAGGCTTAAGAACTGAATCAGGATTTCCCCAGTTAGCTAATTATCGTAAATATCGCAAAAAAGTTTAGTGTTTTTGTTCAAAATAATATTTTATCTTAGTAAAAATCATTTCAGTAAAAGAAATTAAAGTGCACAAATATCATAGCTTAATAAATTTTTTAAGCACATCACTTTGTTATAGATTATATTTGCAAGATTAAAAATAAATGATTATTAAATACACTTAAAATTTCTTTGTTTTTTAACAATTATCAGGATAAATTCACGACCTGTTTTTAAAATGATTGCTGAAAATCTTGCCATTTTAAGGCAAAAAATAGAGGAAACTTGTAAAAAAGCGGGCAGAAACTCTGCTGATATCAGAATTATAGCAGTTTCAAAATATTTTGGCGTTGATTCAATCCTGGAAGCAAAAAAATGCGGATTAACAGATTTTGGCGAAAACCGTGCGCAGGAATTGGTTCTTAAATTTGAAAGACTTCAAAATGAAGTAATCTGGCATTTTATCGGAACTTTGCAGAAGAATAAAGTTAAGTATGTTGTTAATTCTGCTGAGCTTATTCATTCTGTTGATTCAGTTGAACTTGTTGAAGAGATAAATAAACGGGCAGAAAAGATTGAGAAAGTTCAAAAGATTTTATTAGAGATAAAAACATCCGGCGAAGAAACAAAATCCGGTTTAGAAACTGAAATTGAAATACTAAATCTTGTTAAGAAATGTTCGGAGCTGAAAAACATTAAGTTAACAGGATTGATGACTATGGCGCCGTTAACTGATGATGTAAACATTATTCGGAAAAGTTTCAGAGATTTGCGTAACTTGAAAAATAAAATTAACAATAAAGGATATAATCTTACCGAGCTATCAATGGGAATGACCAGTGATTTTGAAATTGCAATAGAAGAAGGTGCAACAATGATAAGAATAGGCAGCGCAATTTTCGGCGATAGAGATTATTCGAAAGATTGGAGACAGATATGAAAATTTCTCCGTTGGAAATCCGTCAACAGGAATTCACAAAAAAAATGCGTGGATTTGATCCTGATGAAGTACAGAATTTTTTAGAATCTCTGGCTGATGAGGTTCAGAAAATCAATGAAGAAAATGGATCATTAAAAAGTGAAGTTGAAGCTTTAACTGAGCAGATAAATGAATATAAAAAGATTGAGAAAAATCTTCAGGATACACTTTTAAAAGCACAGGAAAATTCAACCAAATCTTTAGAAGCAGCAAAAAAGCAAACAAGCCTGATGTTAAAAGAAGCTGAGCTAAAGGCTGCACAGATAATTGAAAAAGCTCGTGAAAATACAAATGATATTCGCAATGCTGTTGTTAATCTAAGAGAGGAAAAAGATCTTATAATTGCAAAGCTTAAGGCAATTGTAAACTCACAGGCAAACTTGCTTGAACTGAAGGTTGAACGAGCCGGCGAAGAAAAATCTTCCGGCAAAAAAGCAGAGGATTCAAATAAAATGGATATTGATCTTAATGATATCCTTAATAAAATTTTATGACTGACCTGATCAAGAAAATAAATGAAACTGTAACAGTCATCAGGAAATTTTCTTCTGATAATTATCCAGTTGGAATTATACTTGGTACCGGTCTTGGCGGACTTGTAAAAGAAATTAATATTGATCATCAGATTGATTATGCTGATCTACCTCATTTTCCGCTTTCAACTGTGGAATCGCATCAAGGTAAATTAATTTTTGGTACAATTAACGGAAAAAAAGTTGTTGCAATGCAAGGCAGATTTCACTACTATGAAGGCTACACAATGCAGCAGATTACTTATCCCGTGCGCGTTATGAAATTTCTTGGAGTAAAAACACTTGTTGTTTCAAATGCCTGCGGAGGAATGAATCCCGATTACCGGAAAGGTGATTTAATGCTGATGGTTGATCATATAAATTTGCTTGGCGATAATCCGCTTATCGGAAAAAATGAAGATGAGCTTGGTCCGAGATTTCCGGATATGAGTGAACCATATTCACTTGAGCTGGTTAAGCTTGCTGAAGAAGTTGCAAAAGAAAATAATATAAAATTACATAAAGGTGTTTACGTTGCTGTTCCCGGTCCTAATTTAGAAACAAAAGCTGAGTATAAATTTTTGCGTGCAACAGGTGCAGATGTTGTGGGAATGTCAACAATTCCTGAAAACATAGTTGCAAATCATATGGGTATGAAAGTTTTTGGAATGAGTATTATTACTGATGAGTGCTTTCCAGAAAATCTTAAACCTGTAAATGTTGAAGAAATAATTGCTGCAGCGATGAAAGCAGAACCTAAAATGACTTTAATTATGAAAGAATTAATAAAGAGATTATAATGGCATTTTCACCTAAAAGAATGTTGGTTAATTACGGCGCGGCAGTGCTGCTTGCTGTGTTTTTATTCTTTTCCAATTTCCTCAATACAAATCTGTTTGATTTCGGGCAGCTTAATTTTGCTGTGTGGTTTGTTCTTTCGATTTTCAGTTTTAGCTGCGGATGGTTTATTAACCGTGTTTTGGGATGGCAGCATGGCGGCAAAATTGTTTTTGCGATAATTATAGCGATTACAGCGCTCAGTCTGTTCACAGTGATTTTCTTTAATGAGTATTTTTCTGCTTCACAGTTGATTACTGAGAATATTATCCTTTACAGCTTAAGAAATATTATGCTTGGTGCAATGGGATTTTTCGGAATGGCGGTTCAGGAAGTGCTTGGTTCTGAAAGAGAAAGCGTTTTGCTGAAAGAAAAAATAAAAGTTTATGAGCAAACAATGCTCGATGCAAAAAAAGAAGCTGAGTTGGCTCTTAAAGAAGCCAGAGTTAAAGCTGAAAAACTTATCAATGATGCAGAGCTGCACGCAAAAAATACCATTCTTAAAAAAGAAAGAATTGAACGTGAGCTGAAAGAGTTTATTCATACAGAAAGAGAATTAATTAAAAAGTACGAAGAATTATAGTATTACTATATCTATAGCGATTTAAAAATGTTTAAACAGAATTTAGAAAAAATTGGTTATCCTCAGTTAGAACAAATAATACTTCAGTTCTGGCAGGAAAATAAAGTATTTGAGAAAAGTATTTCCACACGGGATGAAAATAGATCCTGGACATTTTACGAAGGTCCGCCGACTGCCAACGGAAAGCCCGGTATTCATCATGTAATGGCAAGAACGTTAAAAGATCTTGTTTGCCGTTACAAAACTTTACAGGGTTATCGTGTTAACAGAAAAGCCGGATGGGATACACACGGTTTGCCTGTTGACTTTGAAGTTG
>Ga0116185_1002259_pt1 | contig 18113 bp, 24 predicted proteins | sample AD_JPNNA7_MetaG_FD_89754 | JGI IMG/M metagenome (GOLD analysis project Ga0116185, IMG submission 89754) | Active sludge microbial communities of municipal wastewater-treating anaerobic digesters from Japan - AD_JPNNA7_MetaG | ecosystem: Engineered > Bioreactor > Anaerobic > Digestate | place... | reverse complement strand
CAAGAGCGGGGCCTGGGTAGCAAAACCGGGCATCTGTTTGAGGGGCGTGGCTCGCTGGCGGAGCGGGCGCGCAAACGTGTCCGTGCGGCCTGTGAGAGCCTGGGCATCACCTGCCTGGGCACGCATGGGTTTCGCAAAACCTTCGCCGTAGCAGATTACCAGCGAGTGGTGGCGGCCGGCGCAGATGACCGGGCGGCGCTGCTGCACACTTCCCGCCAGTTGGGACATAATCGGGCTGCGGTGGCGGCCCAGAGCTACGTGGATGGCGATAAACGAGTCCGCTGATAATAGCGATTATCTGAACACAACAATAAGCCTGGCATTCGCCAGGCTTATTTTGCGCTGAAATTGGGGGCGCGCTATGATGGTGACAGACACAAATCCACAAACACAGGAGGTTGGAAATGTCTGAAGCCGAATCTGCATTGCTGCAGGGTATCCTGCAAATCGTCATCTCGGTCATCCTGCCGGTTCTGGCGGGCCTGGCCGTATGGTATGTCAAGCTGCTGATCCAACGGGTGAAGGCCCGCATGAGCCGTGAGCAGCTTGCGTTTGCTGACTCGCTGATCACCATGTTCGTGGGGGCGGCTGAGCAGTATGACCTGGCTGGTCTGGCAGCTCGCACCGGAGCAGAAAAGAAGGCGTGGGTTGTCGCACAGGCACAGGCGGCATTGGACCGGGCAAATATTCAAATGGATGCAAGTTTGTTGGCCGACCTGGTCGAAAGTGCCATCTTGAGCGGTGCGAAGAATCCACCGTATACGCCAGGCGCCGACCCGGAGGACTAGGATGTCTGACGCCGTCGCAATCATCCTTGCACTGGTATCAGGCGGCGGCGCTCTCACGGTAATCCTATCGGCGATTGTTGATCGGCGGCGGCGCACGGCGGAAGCCCAAAAAACCGCCGCCGATGCCAACAAGGCAGATGCTGAATCGGCCGAGAAAATCTCAGCAGCCGCGATCAGCCTGGTGGAACCGTTACAGCGTCGCGTTGATGTCCTCGAAGCGGAGCGCACCAGCACAGCGGTCAAGATCGCTGAGATGCAGTGCGAGATCTCCGAATTAAAGGCGAAAATCTTACAACTCCAGCAGGCGGCAGACGAGAAAGATAGCCGGATTGAGAAGTTGGAAAGCAAGGTCCGGTTGAAGGATTCTCGGATCCTGGAACTCGAAAAGCGGGTTGCTGAACTGGAAGCAGAAGTAGGCCGGCTGCAGAAAGAAAATGCCGAGCTGCGTGGCGAGTAGAATGCGCTATGGTCTGCGCATAGTCAAACTTTAGGCGAATGGGCGAGGTACTCCCCCGCCCACGCGCTTTTCGGGTCACGCGATTGGCCCAAATAGAAGAAATTCCGAATTTTCCGTTTTTAGCACAGGTGCGGCGCAGATGAGTGATGATCCTACAACCGCATTTCCGGCGAGTGAAAGCACGCCAGGCCAGGCAGCCAGCCGAACGGCCCGACAGGCGTTCTTAGAGCGCTGCGAATCGTTCAGCTGGTGGCGGGAGTACATGGAGCTGCGGGCGGAGGGCTGGGACTGGCGCAAGGCAGCTTATATTGCCTGGGCAGCCAGCCCGGCTAAGACGCGCACACCGGCAACCCAAGAGGAGCTGGCCACCCAGGTACTGGGGATGAGGTCGTCCCGAACGATCCGGAACTGGCGGAAGATAGACCCGACGATTGACACGCGGGTTAGCAGCCTGTTGGTTGAGCCGATGATGGAACATCGGGCAGACGTCATCCAGGCACTGCTGAATTCGGCCTCTGACCCACAGCCAAAGAGCGCCAGCGACCGGCGAACATTCTTCCAGATTGTGGGCATGCTGGGCACTGGCAAGGATGGCGGTGAGAAGGGCAAGGCAGCGGCCCCGGCAGCAGAAGTGCCGGGTGAAAATCCGTTTACTCATCTGACAGATGACGAGCTGCGCCAGGTTGTGAGCAACCTGGACGCGGCGGTTGCAGGGGAAAGTGATGACGGCGAGTAGCACCCCGAGGGTTGACCTGGAGCGGCGTGGGCTGGCCCAGATTGAACTGCTGCGGCGGCAGCAGGGTAATCATGGGCTGGATCTACTGACGTGGACCATCATCAACCGGCCGTTTTTGAAACCGGGGGCGCCGTTTGATATCATCACCCATGCTTATCTGGCAGCGCTGTACCGGGAGCAGGCACAGACAGCAGTGGTCTATAAGGCCAGTCAGATGGGGGCCAGCGAGTATGCCATTTCTTTCACGCTGCACGCAGCTGATCAACGGCAAGCAACCTGCCTGTATATTTTTCCCACGGATACTCACGTGAGCGACTTCTCCAGTGCTAGGTTGGGCCCGGCGCTGGAATCGTCCCCTTACCTGGCAAGCGTTGTCGTGGATGGGTCAGGCACCGAGGGGAAACGAGGAGCTGACCGGGTGACGCTCAAGCGTGTGCGGGACAGGTTTATCTATCTGCGAGGTGGCCAGGTCAAAACCAATGGACAGGCGCCGCAGCTCAAATCCATTGACGTTGACGTGCTGATTTTGGATGAGGTTGATGAGATGGACCCGAGAGCGCCATCCATCGCCCAGAAGCGTTTGGGGCACAGCGCCATGAAAGAGGAGCGCTGGATATCAACCCCGACCTACCCGGGCGTGGGCATCCATGCCAAGTGGCTGGAGTCTGATCAGCGGGAGTGGTTTGTACGCTGCCCGCATTGCGGCGAACGGCAGATGATGACCATCAACCAGGTCGTTGCCGAATGGGACGATCTGGGGCGGCCAGCGGGTTGGCATGACTATATTGCCTGTATTAAGTGCGGCAAGGCTTTGGATCGGCTGAGCAAGGGCGAGTGGGTTGCAACCTGCCCAGGGCGAGAAGTGATTGGTTATCACCTAACGAAGCTGTTCTCTCCGCTGACGACCCTGCCGGAAATCGTCAAAGCCCTGAACACGACCGATGAGACCAAACGCCGAGAGGCATATAACCAGGATTTAGGTGAGCCATACACGCCGAGAGGTGGCCAGATTACAGATGAAACGCTGGATGGCTGCCGGCGTGATTATGGCCACAGGCCTGTAACGGGCGAGGATACTGTCATGGGGGCGGATGTTGGCAAAATTGTTCACGCAGTTATCCGGGGGCCACAGGATCCAGAGACCGGAGAACGCCCGCAGCGGTGGGCTGGCGAGGTGGAGAGTTTTGAGGCCCTGGGACGGCTCATTCGGCAGTATCACGTGCGGCGGGCGGTAATTGATGCACTGCCCGAAACCCGCAAGGCCCGTGAACTTCAGGTTGATTTTGCTCCGACTGACCGGAGCGGCAAAGCTGATTTTGGGCATGGGGTCATCTGGCTGGCGTACTATGTGACCCAGAAGACGGGCAGCCGCAAGAGCGAGCCCGTGATCTGGAATGCGGAAGATGGGATTGTTTCGGCTGACCGCACCAGGACGCTGGATGAAACAATGGCCAGATTCTACGAGCAGGAAAACACCCTGCCGGCATATGCCCGAGATGTGCGCGATTACTATGACCATCTCAAGGCCCCAGTGCGGGTTGTGGAACGCGGCCCAGGCGGTGAACCTGTGGCCACGTATGTTGAAAGCCGGGCTGATCACCTGGCCCATGCGGAAAATTACTGCACGATTGCATCACACATCCCCCCCGTCAAGGCTGCTGGAGCCTGGGGAAGGAAGAAAAAATAGTTCAGATAATTCGGCTTATCGGCGCTGACAGGAGGCGTAAATGGATAAGAAAAATGTTTTGCGAATGAACTCGATTTTGCTGGACCGGATGAAACTGGCTCAGCAGTTAGGCCAGCAATACGGCGGGGACAGGAATCTGTACACCGCCCTGGGGTATCCAACCGTAATTTCATACCAGCAGTTCCTGGGAAAGTACGAGCGTCAGGACATTGCCGGGCGGATTGTGGATCTGCCGGCTAAAGACACCTGGCGCAAGCCACCGGTGATCATGGATGCGACCAGCAACACGGATGAGGACGGGCCTGCCAGCCCGTTTGTCCAGGGACTGCAGTATTTGATTGATAAACGGCGGCTGTGGCACTACATGGCGCGGATTGACCGGCTATCTGGGGTCGGGCGGTTTGGCGTTTTGCTGATTGGCGCCAGTGGGGCAACGCCGCTGAGCACAGAGCTGCCAAAGATGACCCGCCCGGAGGATGTCATCTACCTTTCGCCGTATGCCGAAGGGTCAATCCAGATCACCAAGACAGTAAGCGACCCAACGTCGGTCAGGTTCGGGCTGCCGGAGATTTACAGCGTCAATCTGGGCATTGATATGCCCACAGAGCAGGTGCACTGGAGCCGGGTCATCCATGTGGCGGATGATTTGTTGGAGGATGAGGTTTACGGTCAGCCCAGAATGCAGCGAGCATACAACTTGCTCGAGGACCTGTTGAAGATCATCGGCGGCGGCGCTGAGGCAACCTGGAAGAACATGGACAAGGGGCTGCACGCCGATGTGCGTGACGGCTTCGACGATATCCCCGACGAGGATGCGCTGACCGAGGAAATTGATGAGTATATGCACGGTCTGCGACGGTTCCTGCGGACAAAGGGCATCACCCTGACGCCGCTGGGTAGTGATGTGGTGGACCCGACCGGACTGTTCAATGCCATCATCGGCCTGGTGGCGGCGTCCAGCGATATCCCGCAGCGGATCTTGCTGGGATCCGAGCGGGGTGAGCTGGCCAGCAGCCAGGATGCGTCAACCTGGGCGGGTCAAATTGCAGAGCGGCAGCGCAACTTTGCTGAGCCACAGCTGCTGCGGCCGCTGATTGACCGTCTGGTGACCTATGGCGCATTGCCGGCACCAGATGGCGGGAAGTACACCGTCGAATGGCCGAGCCTGTTCGAGTTGAACGACCTGGAGCGCGCCGATCTGGCGCTAAAGATGGCCCAGGCAGCGGCCGCTATGTCACCGGGGGCGCCGGAGATGGTCATGGGCGTGGAGTATTTCCAGCGGGTGCTGCTCCGGATGCCGGAAGCGGAGATAGGAACGGAGAACCGGCTGCTGGACGAGGAAGACGCCTCTGTGGAAGCGGCTGACGAGGTGGAAGAATGACCACCAGCGGAGGCATACCAACCCAAAAGCGCACCATGACTACCAGCCTGCCGTATCACTGCCCTGGATGCGGGGCACAGATTGGGCAGCTGGTGCCGGACAATGAGATGGTGAAGCTGGATTCCAATGGCTGGCTGATCTCGGATGGCAAGAAATACTGCCACCGCTGCGGGCGGCCGGTGCATTTCAAGAGCCCACGAGAGACGTGGAGCGAGATGGTTGAACGGCTGAAACGGAGGAGCGATGGCAACCGCAGCGCAGCGTGATCCAACCCGGACAACGGGTGTGCGCCGAGCGTATGGAGCGGCTTTACGGCGGCGCATGGATGGACTTAAGCGGCTGGTCTGGGAGACCGTGGTCACGAATGACGCGCTCTACCTGGAGAAGCGGGATTCCAGTATTCTGCGGGTGTTTGCGCGGGCCCAGGCTGGAAAGAAGTATGACTGGCCAACCGATCCAGCCGGGAAAGCAGATGCGTTTATGGACTGGCTCCAGGATGCAATTGATAGTGATATTCTCGGCGTTGAGCAGCGGGATGGGCGGCGAATCACGCTGCGGGACGAATGGCAGAACATGTATGTGCGGTCAAGTTATTCACGATCTGTCGAGGCAGCCAGCACGGCGCTCAGGCGGGGTGGTTTAGAGCTGCCGACAACTGGGCTGGCGGCAGTGTTCGGCAAGCCGATCCATGCCAACACACTGGCCATTCTATATACCCGCAACTTCAACGAGCTGCGAGGCATTACGGAGGCTATGTCAGCCGCGATCAGCCGAGAGCTGACTACTGGCATGGCCCAGGGACTGGGACCGCGGCAGATTGCGGCGCTGTTGAATCAGCGAGTGGACCGAATCGGGATTACACGGGCGCTGACGCTGGCCAGAACAGAGATCATCCATGCGTATGCCGAGGGGACGCTAAACCGATATGAGGAGTTTGGCATCAAAGGCGTCCGAGGAAAGGCCGAACTTTCCACCGCTGGCGATGATAATGTTTGCCCGATTTGCGCCAGCCTGGAGGGGCGAGAGTACTCAATCGCCGAAGCAAGGGGTGTGATACCGGTACACCCGAACTGCCGATGCGCCTGGCTGCCGGTAATTTAAACCGCGGATTGCGCTGATTAGGACCCGTCGCTATAGTAAGTACACTGATGGAATAGATTGGAAGAAGGACGAAATGAGAAATACGCAGGTTTACAGACTTCACCTTCGAAGCAACAACAGAAATTTGGCCGCAGCTGTAGCCGTCAAGATTGCACGAGATGAGAAAACTCATCAAAAGCGCTCTAAGTGGTTGCAGTCGGCGATTAATCTACAACCTGGGTGGACGCGGGGTGCCTTATTCGCTGATTGGTACAACGAGTGGACTATCCTGGACACTCAGATTGAGACCGATTTGATGGCAGCCGGGCTGACAAATCAGGATGTTTGGAAGGTTAGTGCCACAGATTAGCTATTACAAAACCGAATTTACAAAACCGAATGTTGAGCATCGCCGATAAATTCACAGGGTACACCCTGGGCGGCGAGCCGGATGGTGTAACCGGACCGGCGCGCTCCCCGTCCTGCAATTGCGGGGGTACTCCAGGTTCGACTCCTGGCCGCCGAATTAGACCGCTGATTGAGCGGATTACGCTAATGACACCGAAAGGAGGTGATCAACAAGATGCCATCAACAACTATTCAATGGTTTGCGTATGCCCACCTGCCGGCAGAATTGCAAGCTGTGGTCAAGCCTATTGCTGAGCTTGCCCGCCAGATGGAAGCCAGCCTGCCGGATGGGCCTGAGAAGAGCGCCGGGATGCGCAAGCTCCTGGAAGCAAAAGACTGCTTCGTGCGAGCTGCCATTCCACAGCACACCGAACCTACGGATCTAGACCTGAACCTGTTGCGCGATATGACCACGCCCCCCGATAACTGCTGATAAGGGCAATTATCGGCACTGTAATTTGCGCATAAATGGGCTTGTCCGTATGATGTAAGTGCGAATCCGGTGGTTGCCATGCCACCCACATACTCGGTTTATCTGGGTATACCGCCAGTACCGCTTTTGCGGAACTGGCGGCTTTTGTTTAACAAGCAGGAGGATGAGGAACTATGACTGTAAAAACTGCTGCGCAGTTGAAGGCGAATTTCCAGGGGCAGGATCCCCAGGATTTTGTCGCTGACCTGGTGGATACCGCTGAGGATCTGCCAACCGCAACCACGTCTGTTTCCGGGATCGTTGAGCTGGCCACTGATGCCGAGGCGATTGCTGGAACTGATACCGCCCGCGCCGTGACGCCTCACGCGCTGGCCGCTGCCGTACCGGCCGCCAGTGAAACTGTTGTCGGCAAGGTTGAGCTGGCTACCAACGCCGAGACGATCCCGGTAGCGGATTACACCCGTGCTGTGACGCCGCGGGGCCTGGGCGCTGCCCTGGCCAAGATGTTCGTGATCAGCTTCGCCGGTCACAATGGCGCAGGCGCCTGTACGGCCACCGGGGTGGCGGTCAATGACGTGATTTTCGGCGTTGCCGGTCTGACGGATGTCGGGCAGGCGGATGCCTCGTTTGAGGCGGTGGTGACGGTCGCTGATCAGATTCAGCAGGCGTCGGCCTCCGATCTCTCACTGAAAAACTTTGTGGCGCTGGTTTACCGCCCGAGCTAACCGATGACTGACGCGCTGATTGTCCACCAGCTCAGCTCCATCGGAGCACAGACATCCCGCCAGACGTTGAATGGGCGGGAGTATCTGGTTGCGCCGATGGTGGCGATTGTGGGCGGCGTGCTGAACGGTGAGTTGGTCCCAACCGATGAGATCGGGAAGTTCACCGAGGCGTGGAACGGTATCCCGGTGCCGCTGGGCCACCCGACCCTGCGAGGGGCATTTATCTCGGCAAACAGCCCGGAGATTGTCGAAAGCCAGTGCGTGGGGCGGTTCTGGAACGCCCGCATGGATGGCGACAAGCTGATTGGCGAGCTGTGGCTGGATATCGAGAAGGCCAAAGGCATGGGTGGTGATGCATTGAAGGCGCTGGAACGCCTTGAAAATGGCGAACCAACCGAGGTATCTACGGCCTATTTTCGCGAGCTGGAAGCCAACCAGGGGACGTTCAACGGCGACGGTTATGTCGGGATTGCCCGGAATCTGCGACCTGATCACGTGGCGCTGCTGCTGAATCAGCCAGGAGCGTGCTCCTGGAAGGATGGCTGCGGATGTCCACGTGTCAATGCTGATGAGAAGGATAAGGCTATGACTGTTTTGAAGGTCAATTACGAGATCAGCCTGGATGAGCAGAGAAGCCAGGTGTACACGGCCTGGAGCGCCATGTTTGACCCGGAAGGACACAGCGACATGTGGGTGCGCGAGGTCTTTGCGGATCATGTGATTGTGCATGGGCCTGATGGATTGGTGAGCTATCCGTATGAGCGCGGCGAGAACGGGATTACGTTCGGGGCGCCGGTGCCGGTGCGGATTGTTTACGAGCCGGTGACCAACCGGCAGAACATTGTGTACAACGCACTGCGCGGTCTGCAAAGTGCGCTGGGATTCCAAACTCTTACTGAGGAGGTAGAGATGGCAGATACCAATATCGTGGGCGGCGGCGTGCCGCCCCAGGGTGACGCCGCTCCGTGCGGTGGCTGCCCTGATAAAGCTGCGGTGGATGAAACCCCGCAGGTGAATGCTGCTGCGCAGACGCCTGCGCCTGCTGCTGAGATGCCGACCGAAGTGGCTGACCTGGTTGCGCTGGCGCGTGACCTGGGCGGCGCTGAGGCACTGCGCTCGGCGATTCAGACGATCCAGGCGAATGCCAGCCAGCGGAAAAACGAGCTGGTGAGCGAAATCCGGGCTAATGAACGCAATGCGTTCAGCGAAACGGAGCTGGCCGCCATGCCCATTGACGTCTTGCAGAAGCTGGCTGCGAGCCTGCGCCCCGCGAATTATGCCGGGCGCGGCGGTGTGCGGTCCAATGCAGACGAAAATCAGCCTCCGGCTCCCCTGCCGGTAGTGATGGCCGAGTAAGGAGGATCCGATGGCCAATACGATTGTTTTGAAAGGCGACCCGGTCTACAAGGAAGCCGTGGCAAACGGCGCCATTACCCCCGGTCACCTGCTCCAGTTCAACTCGAACGACAAAATCGAGGTGCATGGTACGGCAAAGGGCAATGCCCAGCCGATGTTTGCGATTGAGGAATCGATTGTCGGTGACGACATTGACGATGCCTATGCCGCAGACGATACCGTGCTGTACGTTGTGGCCCGCCCAGGCGACGAGATCAACGCGCTGTTGAAGAACGGCGAGAACGTTGCGAAGGGCGACTTCCTCGAATCAGCTGGCGACGGTACGCTGCAGAAGCACACTGCGATTGCGGCTGACGAGGGTGGTTCGGCCACTTACACCATCTACACCCGCGGCATTGTCGCGATGGCGATGGAAGATCTGAACAACACCACGGGCTCCGCAGCTCGGATCCGAGTGGAGGCTATGTAACATGGACCCCTTGATTTCTTCTCCGCAAACGTTTTTTGCGAGCGCCCCGGCCCGCCTGCTGGCGGCCAATATGCAGGTGAATGTGCTGCGTACCAACGGCTTGCTGCGCACCGATGAGTGGCGCGAAATTGACCAGGCGGTTGTGGCGGTGGCCAAGCAGGCCCTGGTTGGCATTGCTGACCTGCGGGCGTTCAACCTGATTCACCCGCTGGGTGGCCTGGGCACGTTGATCTCCGCTTACGAGCGCGCGAGCGACATGAGTGCGGCCAACGTGGACATGAACGGGGCTACCGTGGGCACCGAAGACGCGTCGACCTACGACATCGCAGGTGTGCCGATCCCGATCGTGCACAAGGACTTCCGCATCGGCATCCGTGAGCTGGAAGCCAGCCGTCGGATGGGCAATGCGGTGGATACCACCAACGCCACCATTGCTGCTCAGAAGGTTGCTGAGGGGCTGGAAAGCATCCTGTTCAACGGTTCGACCGTCAAATCTGGCGGTTATGCGCTGTATGGGTACACCACCCACCCCAGCCGCAACACCGGCTCGGCCGATGGCGATTTCGGTACCATCTCGAACATCTACACCACTGTCAACAAGATGGTGGCGGCTGCCCGCAATGACGGCTATGGTGGCCCATACGTGCTGTATGTGCCGAACGACCAGTACGCCGAAATGCTGGCGATGTACACCGATGGTTCCGGTCAGACCGCCCTGCGGCGCTGTGTTGAAAACATTCCCGGCCTGAACGCCGTGAAGAACGCTGCGACTTTGACCAGCGGCACCCTGGTGCTGGTAAGCATGCAGCGCAACGTGGTTGACCTGGCCCTGGCCCAGGATGTTGTCCCGGTTCAGTGGGACGATCTGGGCGGCATGATGACCCGCTTCAAGGTCATGGCTGCGATGGCACCTCGCATCAAGTCTGATGCGGCTGGCCATTCCGGCATCGTGCACTACACCGGAGCCTAAGATGGCACGCGTCAAAGTCTTGACCGGCAAGCACCGCAGCGGGGACCGGGTTTACGTGCCCGGTGAGGTTTTCGAGGCGACCGATGCCGAACTGGCTGCGTTTGGTGACAAACTGCAGCTGGTACAGGAGGAGGAAGCCGAGGTCGAGATCTCCCCTACCGATGAAACCCCGGTTGAAGAGACCCCCAAGCCGGTTGTGAAGGGTAAGAAGGGCTGAGTCTATGGCTATTCTGGTTGCTGATGCTCGTGTAACAGCTGAACAGGTAATGGAAATTATCAGCACTAGCCTGACAGAAGACCAGGTGAATGCGTTTATCAATATGGCGCATGCGCTGGTGGATGAACGGCTGGTTGATCAAAACCTGGGCAGTACGCTGCTGGAGCAGATTGAGCTGCTGTTGAGCGCTCACTTTGTGTCGCTCCGTGATCCGCGGGCACAGCAAGAAAAGATAGACGAGTACTCGGTCACTTACCAGGGATCAACCAGTGAGGGCCTCAAAGCCACGATCTATGGGCAACAGGCCATTGCGCTGGATTCATCCGGGACACTGGCCAGTCTGGCCAAGCCGCGGGCAATGTTGAAGCTCAGCTAACAATCTACACCGCCCCTGGGAAACCGGGGGCGGTGGGAAAGGCATCATGTTCCGAGACCGACTCATCCATCAGGTGGTTTTTCAGCGGGCAACCGTGACCTATGGCCAGGCTAACGAAACAAAGCTGGTCTGGCAGAACCTGGCCGCTGTGCGCGGTCGGCTGATCACGAAGACCGAGAAGATCGCCTCTACGATGGGATTGGTGATGGCCACGACTTCTAAGCTGCTGGTTGAAGCTGATGTGGACGTTTCGGATGTAGACCGGGTTGGCACTGTGCTGCTTGAAGACGGCTCAACGGTCGGGCCGTTCCTGATTGCTGAGGTGCTGCCCAGACTGGGCGGTGACGGCGTCCATCACAAGGCGCTGGTGCTGAACAAGGTCAAGGTGGCGCCATGACCAGCGTGGTTGGTGTACACGAGTTGCAGCAGACCATTGCGGCCCAGATTTCACGCCTGAGTGGGTCTGATGCCCGCAAGGCGTTGATGCAGGGCGGTTTGCTGGTAGAACGGCGCGCCAAACAAAATGTTCGCAAACAGCACCTGATTGATACCGGAGATCTCCGGGATTCGATTGAGGCTGAGCCAGTGAGTGATCACCTGGTGCAAATTGGAACGGCGCAGATTTACGCGGCGATCCATGAGTTTGGCGGCGTGATCCGGCCAAAGAGCAGCAAATACCTGGCGATCCCGCTGACGAGTGCGGCCAAAGGTGTGCCAGGGCCACGGGATTACCCTGGGACGCTGCGGTTTGTGCCTGGTAACAATGGCGGCGTGCTGGTGGATGAGGCTGGTGATGCGCAGTATGCGCTGCGAACCAGCGTCACGATTCCGGCACGGCCATACCTGAGACCGGCGATTGACGAGAATCCGCAAGAGATTGAGGATGTCATCGGCAAGGCACTGTGGGATTTGCTGGAGGAAGGACTGGAATGAGCGAGCCCGATATCCTGGATGCACTGACGCAATACCTGGCGCTTGACGCCGGGGTGACGGCGCTGATTGGAGAGCGCATCTATCCAGATGTGCTGCCAACCAATGTACAGCTGCCCGCAGCGCGAATGATTGAAGTTGACCAGGATACGCCAGGACGGACGCTGGAAGGCCCCACCCTGCTGCGCCGGGCACGGATCCAGTTCGACATTTACGGGCCGGAACGGGATGCGCTGGTTGGCATCAGCAATGCGTTGATCAACGCCCTGGCAGGCAAGAGCTTTACGCTCAGCGGCTGCCGGGTACGCGGCGTGACCGTTGAGAATGTTTTCGGCGAGATGGACGCCAGCAACGAACTAAGGCGCCGGGTCGTGGACTTCGGTGTGCCGTATGCCGTGGAGGTTGTATGAAAAAGTCTGTAACCGTTGTACAAAAAGCGACTGGGAATCCAGTGATGGCCGTTGATTACACCACGGCAGATTGGAACGGGCATGTACTGTACCAGTGCAAGCACTGTCCGGTCGATATCCTGGATGACGAGAACGCGATAAAGTCGCATGTTCGCGGATCACATCCCCATTCTGTCGAAGGGCAGATTGAGGAAATCCCTGTTGTTCTCCCGGCCGAAGGGCCGGTAGAGAAAGAATCTGTTGAGGAGGAGGAACAATGCCTCGAACAACTTTAACCAAAACCACCGTGCCGGCATCGCCGTATACCGGCGCTGGAGCCGCCATTACCATGACGGCGGCGGATGTGGCAAACAAAAACCAGTTTGTGGCCAGCGGAAATGACCTGGTGATTGCGCACAATTCTGGCGCGTCACCAGCAACCATCACCATCACGAGCGCCGAGGATCCGTATGGCCGGACTGAAGATATCACAACCGAAGCCATCGCTGCGGGAGCAATCCGGGTGTTCAACCTGCGGGCGCTGCCGGGATGGCGGCAGTCGGATGGGTATATCTACCTGGAGGCCAGCGCTGCGGACGTGAAGTTTGGCGTGCTGGCGCTGCCATAGGAGGATGACATATGGCTACTGCTGCTGAATTTGCACATGGGACGCTGCTCAAGCTCGGTAATGGGGGCGCGCCTGAAACGTTTGCGACCATTGCCGAAGTGAGCGACCTCAAGCCGCCCCAAATCCATCAGGAAGCGCTGGAAGCGACCTCGCACGATTCGACCGACGGCTGGAAAGAGTTTGTCGGCGGTCTTCTGGATGCGGGTGAGGTGACACTGACGGTCAACTTCCTGCCGACCCACGCGACCCACAGCTACAGCGCGGGCTTGATCAAGGATGCTGTGAACCGTACCAAGCGGAATTTCCAGCTTGTGTTCCCGGATGCGGGGGGTACGACCTGGACGTTTGCGGCTTTGGTGACGGCGTTTGAGCCGAATGCGCCTGTGGATGGACTGTTGACGGCTGATGTCACATTGACTGTCAGCGGCAAGCCGACTCTGGCGTAACGATTGAACCCACTCCCTAACCCTCCCCCTTGAGGGGAGGGTGGGAACCAGTAGAAAGGTTGACGATGGCGATTTTGACACGGGCACAGATTTTAGAGGCCCAGGATATACCCACAGAGACCGTAGCAGTCCCGGAATGGGGCGGCGAGGTGCTTGTCCGCGGCTTGACCGGAACGGAACGGGATGCGCTGGAAGCATCCATGATTGACAAGAAGGGCAAGACCACGGAAGTGCGCTTGCAGAACTTACGAGCCAAACTGGTGAGCATGTCTGTTGTGGACGAACATGGGAACCGGGTTTTCAGCGCAGAAGACGTGGAAGCGCTGGGCAAGAAAGCTGCCGTTGCGCTGGAACGTGTTTTTGAAGTGGCTCGCCGGCTCAGTGGGCTGACCTCTGAGGACGTCGACGAGATCACAAAAAACTAACGCTCCGGCCTGAGCGCCGGTTTTACTTCCGCCTGGCCCTGGCACTGGGCATGACCGTTGGTGAACTGCTCAGCCGCATCAGCAGCCGGGAACTGGCCGAATGGGCCGTGTTTTACGGTCTGGAGCCGTGGGGCTGCGATGTTGATGATCAGCGGACCGGGATTGTGGCCAGCACGATTGCCAATGCGAACCGGGATGCCAAGAAGCGCCGAAAGGCCTATCAACCCAGTGAGTTTGTCCCGAAGCGAGAGATTCAAACCGAGAGCACTGCAACACCCCAAAAATCATGGCAAGAGATGCTACAGATGGTCGAGATGATGAATGCAGCATTCGGCGGCGAGGATAAACGGCAGCGCTGATAACCCAGATTATCGGAACTAAAAATGACCCCTGAACGCCCCTCTTCTGAGGCCAGGGAGAGGGGCGAAGGAGCAAAATGAGCGTACTCGGATCGATGGTCGTCAAGCTGGGACTGGATCCCAGTCAATACGTTGAAGGAATGGCTGATGCGGCCAAGACGGCTGAAGAGGCCTCTGGCGGCATTGTCAGCCAGCTAAGCTCTCTTGGCGGCACGATGGTGACGGGTGCGTTGGCAGTGGCCGCAGCAGGGATTACCGCTGTAACCGCTTATCTGTACGAGGGGATTTCGGCAGCCGGGGAAGCTGAACTGATCGCCGCACGGCTGAATCGAACGCTGCAGAATACAGGCGGCGTTTCTGGCGTGACTGCCGAGATGATTGACGAACTGGCTCAGCAATACCAGGGGCTAACCCGCTTTGAGGACGACACGATTGCCTCGGCCGCAGCTGTGATGGCGCGGTTTGATTCGATTTCGAAGGATACGTTCCCCAGGGCGATGGCGATTTCGATGGATCTGGCTGAGTCGCTGGGTATTGATTTGACCCAGGCGACCCTGATGACCTCAAAGGCACTGGCAGAACCAGGCGTGGGCCTGATGCGGCTGAAGCAGGCCGGGGCGACATTCTCTGACGAGATGGAGGACATGATCAATGCGATGTATGCGTCCGGGGATGTAGCCGGGGCACAGGCATTGATTCTCCAGACGCTGGAGGATTCGATCGGCGGCACAGCCACTGCGGCCGGAGAGACGTTTGTCGGGCAGTGGACCATTTTCAAAAATGTGCTCGGTAATATTGGCGAAGAGATGACCGCCGGGCTGCTGCCGGGGCTAAGCGCCGTATTCGGCTTGTTCACTGACCTGATGGGATCGCCAGCCGTGCAAGCCTGGCTAGAAAGTGCAGCCGGGTGGTTTACGGCGCTGGGTGATGAGATTGTGCACCTGGTTGACGTGATTTCAGCCAACGGGCTAGGCGGATTGTTTGTCAATTTTGAGGATGGATCCAATTACCTGGGCGGGCTATTTGAACTATTCGGGATGAGTGAAGATGCGGCCTACAGCCTGGGTGAGAAAATCAACAATGCCGTTTCATGGATCGTGGACACCTTCAATTGGCTTGTGACCACACTCAAAACCAACAAGGCCGCGGTTGTGGCCATTCTGGCGGCGCTGGCGGTGCCGATTATCGCGTTTGTTTACTCAACGGTAATCCCAGCAGCAGTGGCTGCTATATCCAGCATGCTGCCGATTATCGCCGTGATCGCGCTGGTAGCGGCGGCGGCATATGTTTTGTACTCGGCATGGGAAAGTGATTGGGGCGGCATCCGGACATTCATCACAGACACATGGAACACCTACCTGAAGCCCATCTTTGACCAGGTTGTGACCTGGTTGCAGACCAATATTCCGATTGCCATTCAGACCGTCAAGGACTGGTTTGTGAACGTATTTATCCCGGCGCTGCAAACTGCAGGAGCCTGGATCCAGGAGAATGTGATCCCGGTGCTGTCAGAGATAGTAACCTGGTTGGCCACAAATATTCCGATTGCAATCCAGGCGGTGAGCGACTGGTGGAATAACGTGCTCATTCCGGCATTGACAAACGTTTGGAGCTGGATCCAGACCAATCTGGTGCCGGTTTTCGTTGATATTTATACCTGGTTGGCTACAAACATTCCGATTGCGATCCAGGCGGTGAGCGATTTCTGGACAACCGTCTTGCTGCCGGCTATTACGGCAGTATGGGAGTTTTTGAATAACAGCGTGTTCCCACTATTTCAGGCGATTGGAGATTTCTTCGGCGCCGTCTTCGGGGTTGTGGTGACAGCCCTGGCGGGCGTCTGGCAGAACATTTTACTGCCGGCATTTACAGCGGTCTGGACGTTTTTGAATGACAATATTTTTCCACTTTTCCAGGCCATTGGCGAGTTCTTCAGCGCAGTCTTCAACGTAGTGATCACTGCAGCAGCTGGTCTCTGGCAAAATGTTTTGCAACCTGCCCTGGAAGCCGTGTGGGGTTTCCTGAGTGATAACGTGTTTCCGCTGTTTGAAGACCTGGCCGCGCTGCTATCCGACACGTTTGGGCCAGTAATTGAGGATGTTGGTGATTTTTTGCAAAACACGTTTGCCCCTGCCCTGGATGGCGTTGGCAATGCGATTGACGGCGTGATTGGTTGGATTCAGGATATGACTGAGGCGATCAAGGGGCTGGAGCTGCCGGATTGGTTGACACCGGGCAGCCCAACACCGTGGGAAATCGGATTGATTGGAATCAAAGATGCTATGCGGGATCTGTCTCGCACAGCTCTACCTGAACTGGAAGCCAGTATGGCACTGCCGGATGTGGCATATGGAGCCAACCCTGGCAGTAATACTGTAAACAATTCAACCACATGGAACGTGAATGTTTCCGATGAGGGCAGCAACGGCCAAATCTTGAGGGAACTCCACGCGTTTCAAGTTTTTTACCCGGCAGGATAAGCCGATAACGGCAATTATGAGGGCTAAATTATGACCAATGCGAGCCTGGAATTTTACATCGTGGAGCCGGAGGAAGCGGTCAACCTGATTGCCAATCCGAGCTTTGAGTTCGATGCGGCTATGACGGGTTTCAGCCAGGTGGGGACGGGGGCGACCTGGAGCCGGGTGAGTACGTATACCCGGCGAGGCGTGTATGCGAGTTCGTTCGTGTTTACGGCCGGGCCGGGAGCCGGGACACGGGGTATCCGCACGTCTGCGACCTTTTCGCTGAGCGCCAATCAACTGTACACCTGGTCGTGTGATTTGCTGCTAACCAGTAGTCGGACGGCGAAATTGCAGATTATCAACAACACGGGCGGGGCGGTGCTGGCAGAGTTGAGCGTGACCGGGCGGGGTATTGCGAGCAATAAATGGATGCGAAAGACACTGAGCTATACGCCGACCGGTGCTGTGACAGTGTATCTCCAGATTATTTTGACCTCCTACACGGCAGATTGGAGATTCTACACAGACGGATGGCTGTTCAAATCGGGATATGACAATACGTATTTTGACGGCGACAGCCAGGGCTGGTTGCGAGGGATGAAAGAATTCGGCTGGGCGGGGACGCCACACCAGTCGAGCAGTTTCCGGCGAGGGACATGCCGCCGAGGTGGGACGTTGCTGCGGGTGAAGGATTATGCAACGATTATTCGGGCTCCCGGGCTGGGGCTGGCAGAGTTTGACCTGGCCGGGGTTGACCTGGTACGCGGTGGTTCGGCCTACCAGGGTGCACGGGCACAGGAGCGATACTGGGGGATGGAACTCCTATTCACTGGGACAGATGAAATCGAGATGCTCAAAAAAATCCGGGCGCTGGAGGCGGCGGTCAACCCAAAGCGGATGATCTATGATGAACAGCCGATAACAATCATCGCTAAGTGGGTAGATGCAACCACAGGCGAGGACGCCAGCGATCCAGTTGAGTTGAACAGTGTGTACGTGACCGGGCTGCCTGGGCTGCTGGATAAATTTACGGGCAGCCGGATGATGGTGACGTTCAAGATGCCGGATCCGTTGATTTTGCGCCAGGCTGAGACGGCGGCCGTGTTGGGTAACAGCACGAGCTTTTCGGCGTATGCCCTGGCACGGAGAGACCGATACGGGATCTGGTCCAATTGGGGTGTGACGAGCATCACGGCGAGTGCGTATGTGCGCAGTGTCATTATTGGCCCCGATGGAGCGGTTTACATCGGTGGTTGGTGGGCACAAATCAACGGCAATACCAATATGGCCTGTGTGGCTAAGTGGACCGAGGCAGGAGGTTGGGCGGCTCTCGGGACTGGACTGGGGAATACTGTATACAAATTGCTGCTGGGTGTAGATGGCAAACT
>Ga0116185_1002248_pt1 | contig 18166 bp, 19 predicted proteins | sample AD_JPNNA7_MetaG_FD_89754 | JGI IMG/M metagenome (GOLD analysis project Ga0116185, IMG submission 89754) | Active sludge microbial communities of municipal wastewater-treating anaerobic digesters from Japan - AD_JPNNA7_MetaG | ecosystem: Engineered > Bioreactor > Anaerobic > Digestate | place... | reverse complement strand
TTGAAATTATCTTTAGCAATGAGGAGGCGAAGTTGGTTTGAAGGAATTTGGTCCAGTACAAATCTCTTCAGTTGGCCATTTGTTGCATCAAAAATAAATTTCTAATGACAAATCTGGGCTAATAGTTTCAGCTCAGGCATTTATCCCCGGAGTTAATTTTTACTGATATAAACTTAGCTCATATAAAAAAAGGATGCAACCAGTATTTTTACAAAATACCTTCATATTCATCAATCTTTTATATTTACAAACTAACAAACAATTAAAGAATACAATGAAATATTTATTTACAGTTTATATAGTATTTTTTAATCCATTCATACAATCATGCATCCATACATCAATGCATTCAAACATTCGTACATTCATACAAACACAGCACAAATAACCTGCTGTACATTTTTAGGTTGGAATAAATCTTCGTCCTGCTCTCAGCAAAGATTGTAAATTGATTTATAATAATTATGTATTTAATTATTTTTGTTTTTTTATCGTTGGTCCTCTGTCAAATAATACATTACGGATTTCTTCACGAAATCGTTTTTCAAATGTTAAATATTTGGCAATTTGCTTTGTTGACAATATATCGGAAAGAGAATAAATAAATTTCTGTTTTTCGTTAACTATTTGTTGTCTTGTTTTTAAAAGATCATCAATCAGGCTTTTTTGTTTATCTGCCAGTTTCGGATCATTATCTTTTAATGTATTTTCAAGCTGCATTAGTATTTCATCAGCTTTCTTTTCGAGATCGTCAATTTCTTTTCTGGACTGATTTCGTCGCGCAAAAAACCGGACTGAAGTTTCTTCATCAAGTTCAAGTGCATCAATAAGCTTAATTTTTTCCAATTGTTCAAGTTTTCCTCTATGCTTGTTTGGCTTATCGTGCATCCTTTGCGGAATTCCGACAAAAGAAATAAGCACAACTAATAAAACCGATAATAATATTTTTTTCATTATAACCTCTTATTAAAATTCTTTTTCCATTAATTGAGCATAAATCTGATCAATCTTTTCATCACTTATAAATTGTTCAAGATCAATATTTTCGATATCAGAAGTAACTGCATAAAAATTATTTAAATCAGATTCAGCATTGATATTCTGAAATAATAAGTCATTATAAACAGAATCTATTTTTTGAATGCTTTCAGAATCAGCATTGGATATCAACCTATCAGTAATATCAAAAGAATTTATTATTGAATCCTTCTCGTTTTCAATGATACTTTGAAAATCCGAATTTTTATCAATATCATTTTTTATAAACAAATTTACTGTTAGTATAAATCCAAGCATAATTGAAGCAACAGCAGTTGCAAATGCTCCAATATTATAAAATGGTTTTACTTTCTTATCATCCTGAAGATTATTTCTGAACCTATAAAGAATAGTGGATGAATAATCTTCATTCAATCTAATTGATTTGGTGTTTGTAATTAGTTCTTTGAGCTTTTTATATCTATCAAAATCATTTTTCAATTCAGATGAACTGATTAACAATTTTTCAAATTCAATTTTCTGAATTTCCGGCATCTTTCCGTTCAGATAATTTTCAAAATCTTCATCATTATATTTCATTACCAACCAACTCCTTAATTTTATTTATTGCATGAAAATAATTTGCCTTTAGTGTGCCAACTGCCCGACCGGTTATTTCAGAAATCTCCTCATAACTCATTTCATCATAATTTCTCATAATAAAAACTTCTCTTTGTTTTACAGGAAGTTTCTGCAAAGCATTTTCAATTAATTGTAACTGCTGTTTTTGTTCAAGGTTTAGAATAATATTATTATCATCTAATTTATTTTCAGTTTCTTCCAGACTAAAAAACCGCTTAACAGATCTTTTCTTTAAATAATTAATACTTCTTGTATTAGTAATAGCATAAACCCACGTATAAAATGATGATTTAAACTCAAATGATTTAATTTTATTGTAGATAACAAGCAAAACTTCCTGAACTATTTCATCTGCATCAAGATGATTTCCTGTCATTCTTCTTGCATGCCAGTAAATCCTTTCCTGATATTTATAGATTAACTGATTAAAAGCAGATTCATCTCCATTAATAAAACTTTTTATCAGCTTAAAATCATCATCAATATTATGCATAAGTATTTATATTATGATTTTAGACAACCTATAATACTTTTAGGTTTAATCTTTAATATTTAAACCAAATCTAAACTTGATTTGTCAAAAGTTCAAAATTAAAAACTTAAAATCAGAAAGGAATAATTATGAAAAAGTTCTTAATCCCACTAATTACTGTGTTGGTAATAGTTGGTTTCAATCAGGATCTGCTTGCTCAGAGAGGTCAATATCAAGGAAGACAATATCAAAGGGAAAGCAATCTTGAAAAATTAAATTTAACAGCGGATCAAAAATCCAAAATTGAATCGTTGAGATTGGCAAATCAGGAAGAAATGATAAAGCTGAGAGCAGAATTAAATCTTAAAGAACTGGAAATGAAAAAACTAAAAAACACCGAAAATTTTTCAAGAAAAGATGTTCTGAGTTTAACCAAAGAAATAAACGATATAAAAAATAAGATGGAATTAGCAAGAACAAATCACAGAATGGATGTTTACGATCTGCTTGATGCTAATCAGAAAAAGATTTGGAATGATATGGATAGAAATCCCGGATACATGAAAAACAAAGTAAACAGAAAATTTATGCATCAGAGAATGAAAGCTGATTAAAATAAATCAAGAGGCTGGCTTAAAAGCAAATCGTAGTTAATCTGTCAATTTTTGGTAAACTGTTTCGGATTTTATTTCAAGTTAAGAAGAAGATCATTAGATCCCGAAATAATCCGCCTCTGGCGGACGGAATGACACTTTTAAGACAGCCTCTTTACAAATCACCGCCAATAGGCTTTAACAATATCTCTTCAGTAACAAGATTATCTTTTTGTAAAAATGCCCAGACCAATACACGCGCAATATTTTCTGTATTCATCATTCTGTCTGAGTATTTATTTCTTACTTCTTTTGACCACATTGCGGTTTCAGTAGCGCCCGGAATAATATTTATCACTCTGATATTATATTGTCTTAACTCTTCTCTAAGAGAATTTGTGTATGCAAGTAATCCGCTTTTTGACGCAGCATAAGCAGAACTTTTTGTAAAAGTTTTTTTTGTAACAACCGAAAGAATATTGATTATCGTACCGCTTTTATTGGCAATCATAGAAGGTAAAACAGCTTTTATAGCGTAAATAGAACCTAAAAGATTTGTTGTAATTATATCGTTAATTTCGTTTACAGAATTTTCTTCAGCTAACTTAAATGAATTTATTCCGGCATTGTTTATCAAACAATCAATTTTATGATTCTGTAGAATTTTTTTTGCTGTTTGATCAACATTAGTATGAGAAGCAACATTACAAGGATAAATCTCAACAGAAAGTTTATCTGCTTCTAGCTCATCGTTTAATCTTTCTAATTCAGAAACTCTTCTAGCTGAAACAAATACTTTGGCACCGGTTTTTGCAAACTCAATTGCAGTTGATCTTCCGATTCCTGAACTGGCGCCAGTAATCCAGATACCGGGTTTTTCATTTCTCATAAATTTTTTGTTGCAATTAAATTAAGAAACTCTGCTCTTGTTCGGGCATCTTCCTTAAAAATACCGTGCATTGCACTCGTAGTAGCAGATGAGTTTTGTTTTTCGACTCCTCTCATCATCATACACATATGAAATGCTTCTGAAACAACAGCAACACCGATTGGTTGTATAAATTCTTTTAATGTGTCGGCTATCTGCTGAGTCATTCTTTCCTGAACCTGAAGTCTTCGTGCAAATACATCAACTATTCTTGGAATTTTGCTCAGACCAACAATTTTGCCATCAGGAATATAAGCGACATGAACTTTCCCATAAAAAGGAAGCATATGATGTTCACACAGACTATAGAAATCTATATTCTTAACGATTACCATATTGCTATACTTTTCATGAAAAATTGCACCGTTTAAAACTTCTTTAATATCCTGATGATAACCTTTTGTAAGAAATTCGTATGCTTCAGCAACACGCTTGGGTGTGCTTAACAATCCTTCTCGTTTTGGATCTTCACCAATTTCAATAAGCAAATCATTTATAAGTTTTTTTGTTTTTACTTTATCCATATCATTCACCGCGATATTCAAAATAATTATTTTCAGTTTCGTAAAGTTTAATCGAGTATAGTTTTCCGGCTGGAATTTTATCTTCAAGTTGTTTCCAGATTGCAATTACTATATTCTCCGAAGTTGGATTTAAGCCTTTCATAAAGTCAGTATCAATATTCAGATTTTTATGATCAACTTTTGAAATTACATTTTCCCTGATTATCTCTTTCAGTTCCTTTAAATCAAGCACAAATCCTGTAGCTGGATTAACTTCTCCGGCAACAACAACTTCCAAAGTATAATTATGTCCATGCCAATTAGGGCTGCTGCATTTACCAAAAAGCTTTAAGTTCTCTTCATCACTAAGTCCATCTTTAAATAATCTGTGTGCAGCAGCAAATGTTTCTCTTCTAGTTATATAAATCATCTCAAACCTTTAATGCTTCCAGAACTTCTTTATCGTGTCCATCAACTTTAACTTTTGTAAAGATATTTTTAATCCTGCCTTTTTCATCAATTATAAATGTTGTTCTTTCAACGCCCATATATTTTCTTCCATACATACTTTTTTCTTTCCACACACCATAAAGCTGAACAACTTTTTTTTCTTCATCGGCAAGCAGATTAAAATTAAGCTGATATTTCTCGGCAAACTTTTTATGCGAATCCACAGAATCAGGACTAACGCCAAGAATAATTGCATCAGTTTTTTTGAATTTTGGGAATGCATCACGAAAATTGCAAGCTTCTTTAGTACAGCCGGATGTGTTATCCTTTGGATAAAAATATAAGATAATTTTTTTACCCAGATAATCTTTCAGAGAAATTTTCTCACCGTTTTGATTCAATAAAGAAAATACCGGAGCTTTAATACCAACTTTTAACATTTTTTATTCTCTAATATTTAAGCAAGTGCTTTTTTTATTGCTTCGTAATTTGGTTCATCGCCAGGGCTTGCAAGCACCTCAACATATTTCAGTATTCCGTTTCCGTCAACAACAAACGCTGCTCTTTTTGCAACTTTCTGATAATCAAATTTTCCCGGAGCAAAAACATCTAATACAACATCATAATCATTTATTACTTTTCTGTTGAAATCGCTTAATAACGGGAAATTATAATTATTTTTTTCCTGAAACATTTTTAATGAAAAATGCATATCAACACTGATACCTAAAACCTTTGCATTTAATTTCTCAAATATCTTAAGATCGTCTCTGAATGTACACATTTCTTTTGTACAAACTCCTGTATTAGCAGCAGGAAAAAACAATACAACAACATTTGAACCTTTATAATCGCTCAATGCAACAGTTTCTTCATCCTGATTAAGTAATTTAAAATCGGGTGCTTTATCGCCAACTTTTAAAGCCATTTTTATACTCCTCTGTGTTTTAATTTAATATAATAGATATGTTAATTAGAAATTACTTTGAAAAATTAGCCAAATCGTTTTCTTTATCCAAGTAAACGACTTTGTAATGTGACTATTAACAAAATCTAAATATTAACGAATGTTAGTAAGATGGAAAGATTATTAATTAATTATAGTTATAAAAGTTGTTAGCAAAAAAGAGTTAAAGTAATTTTAATCATAATCGATAAAATCTGATTTCGTGATTTGCCTTACTGCTTCTGTAGCCAGCTCATAGCTGTAACCTTTACTGATAAGAAACGAAATAAGTTTTTGCATCATCTTTTTTTGATCTTTTTCCCTTTTCTTTACCAATGAATATTTTTTCAAAGCCAGATCTTTTATTTGTTCTGCTTCCAACTTATCCAGATTATTCTTAGATAAGACCTCGTCTATAATCTTATAGTTTATACCTTTATTTATCAAAGCGGATTTAATCTTCTGTTTACCCCATTTTTTTCGGAGCGACTTCTCATTTACAAACTGAGTTGCAAATTCCCTGTCATCTAAGAATGACAGATTGCGTAGTTCTTTAATAACAGTTTTAATTAATCCTTCGTTATAAGATTTTGCTTTTAGTTTTAAGAATAATTCTTTTTCTGCGTGGGCTCTTCGGGCTAAAAATGATAAAGCTTTCTTTTTTATATGATAGGTTATGTTGCTCTCAATCAAAAAAACAAAGCGGTCTTCAGAAATTTCATCATCTTTCTTAAGACCGCTTTTAAATAATGTATCAACCGAAATAATCAGTTGTTGAGAATTATCGAATTTAACTACAACATTTTCATCATCTTTTTTTCTTATACTGATAATTCTCATATATCTATGTTTTACTTCTTCTTGGACTTAGTTTTTTCCTCAGTTTTTTCTTCAACTTGAGCTGCTGCTGGTTCCTTAAGTATACCGAGTTTCTGTTTTATATCACGCTCAATGTTTTTATACATTTCGGGGAATTCAATTAATTTTTGTCTGAACTGTTCTCTTCCCTGAATTCTTTCTTCACCATAAGTAAACCATGCACCGCCTTTTTTAATAATTCCTAATTCAGTTGCCAGATCAAGCACATCTCCGGTTTTACTGATTCCCTCATTGTACAGGATATCGATTTCAGTTTGTTTAAACGGCGGAGCAACCTTACTCTTTACAATTTTTACTTTTGTCCTATTACCGACTACTTCTTCACCTTCTTTAATTGCTGCAATTCTTCTAATGTCAATTCGAACTGAAGCATAAAATTTTAAGGCGTTACCGCCTGTTGTTGTTTCGGGATTACCAAACATTACACCAATCTTACTTCTAAGCTGATTAATAAAAACAACAGATGTTTTTGATTTTGAAATTGCACCTGTTAATTTTCTCAATGCCTGTGACATTAATCTTGCCTGAACTGCCATTGTAGCATCTCCCATTTCTCCTTCGATTTCTGATCGGGGAACCAGAGCTGCAACAGAATCAATAACAATAATATCCAATGCATTGCTTCTTACTAATGTATCAGCAATTTCAAGAGCTTGCTCTCCATAATCAGGTTGTGATATTAACAAATTAGCAGTATCAACGCCTAATCTTTTTGCATAGTTAACATCAAGTGCATGTTCGGCATCGATAAATGCAGCAAGTCCGCCCATTTTTTGTGCTTCAGAGATGATATGCAAACAAAGTGTTGTTTTTCCACTGGATTCAGGACCATAAACTTCTATAATTCTTCCTCTCGGAATTCCGCCGATTCCTAATGCTATATCCAAAGAAAGAGCCCCTGTAGGGATAGCTTCAATATCGCTTATAACCCCATCACCAAGTTTCATAATTGCTCCTTTGCCGTATGTCTTTTCGATACCGGCAATAGCATCATCTATGATCTTTAATTTTTGTTCTCTGTCAGAAGCCATTTTATCTCCAATTATTTTAAAAAATATTTTTTGATTTCATAATATCTGGAACCTTTTAGCTCCAGAACACTTTTATAGAGTGTTATTGAATTCGATTGAAATATGATTGGTTCAAAACTAAAGTTTTTGAATGTGTTTACAAAGTCATTTCCAGGATCCTTCCTAAGTCTGGTTAATGTAATATGAGGTTTAAACTTCTTTTTATCTGAGATAATGGAAAGATCATCAAGAATTTCCTCGATATGTTTAATTAGTTTTATGATTTTTTCATCAATATTTAATCCAGCCCACAGAATTGATGGAGTTCCATCTCTGAAAAAGAAACCAAAATTTTCCAATATACAGCCAAAAGCTGAATAATCATTTATAAATCTCAACCGATCGACTAAATCATCGGTTTTACTCTGATTAACATCTCCGATAAATTTTAGTGTTACATGAAGTTTTTCTTTAGGTTCCTATTTTATATTATCATCATCCCAACACAATTTTCTTAGTTCTACAAGACTATCAATAATGTTATCCGGAATATTTAACGAAATAAAAAGCCTATTCATCAAACGGAATTCCAAGTAAACTTCTGCGAATCATTTCGAGCGCAGCCTGTGTAGCACGATTTTTATTTAAAATTCTTTCTTCTCCGAACTGAAAACGTTTAGCAGTACAGAGTTTGTCGTCACAAAAACCAATATATACTGTTCCTACTGGTTTATCAGTTGCTCCTCCTGTAGGTCCCATAATTCCGGTTAAAGAAATACCAATATCACAACCACTGATAGATTTAATACCTTCAGCCATTTGCATTGCAACTTCAGCAGAAACTGCACCTTTTTCAGCCATTATATCTTCATTAACCCTTAATAATTCAACTTTGGCAGCGTTGCTATATGTAATTACTCCCCTTTCATAATAAGCACTGCTTCCGTTAATATTAGTTATCCTATTACCCAAACCACCGCCGGTGCAAGATTCCGCAGTTGCAATTCTCAGTTCACGCTCTTTCAATAATCTTCCAACAACTTCCTCAAGTTTTTCTTCACCTCTTCCATAAATATAGCGACCAATTTTGCTTCTGATTTTTTGTTCAACTTCGGAAAGTAAATTATTTGCTTTTTCTTCTTCATCAGATTTAGCCGTTACTCTAAGTCTGACGCCATATTGATTTGGTAAAAAAGCGAGCTTAGCCTCACCAAGCAATTCATTTAAATCTCCAAGTTTCTCAGCTAACACGGATTCCGGTAATCCTGTAGTTTGTAGAGTAATTTTTTTGATAAATTCTTTAGACTTGCCAATATAATCGGCTAATTTTGGTATGATAAAATTTGTAACCATCGCTTTCATTTCATAAGGCACGCCTGGCATAACTATAACAATTTTATTATTTACTTCAATCCAATAACCCGGAGCTGTACCATTTTCGTTTCTTATTATTGTTGCATTTTTAGGAACCATTGCCTGATCTTTATGAACTTCTTTTAATTCCCTGCCTCTTCTTTCAAACAAAGATTTGATATCATCAAGAACCTGCTCATTAAAGATCAGTTCTGTATTAAAATATTGAACCACAGCTGACCGGGTTACATCATCAAGTGTAGGACCAAGACCCCCGGTACAAATTACAATATCTGCCTGTGATACTGCTAGATTAATTTCATTTATTATCATCTTGATATCATCACTTATAACTGATGATTTAATAATTGAAATATTATTATCTGACAGCTGAGCACCTATAAAAGCAACATTTGAATTGATTGTCTGACCAATTAATAATTCATCCCCAATTGAGATTAAATAAGCTTTCATTTTTACAGAACTCCAAAGTAAACGGTTAAATGAATAATGATGACAGTATAAAAACCTGAAATAACATCATCGAGCATAATTCCAAGACCACCATTGATTTTTTCAGAATTTCTTGCCGGGAAAGGTTTAATAATATCTAACAGACGCCATAATAAGAACGCAAACATAATAACAAGTAATTTTTTAGGAAGTAAAATAAATGAAACCCAGGTTCCAACAATTTCATCAACAGTACATTGAGAAGGATCTTTACCAAACTGTTTTTCAAATTTACCCGAAACATATATACCATAAACAAATAAGATTATTATTGAAGGTATTATAACATAAGGATTTTCAAAGCCCGGAATTAAATAGATCAGAACACCAACAATACTTCCAAAAGTTCCTGAAGCAATAGGGATGTATCCGGTATATAAACCTGAACCAACAATTTTTTCAAACAAGTTTATTGGTTTCATTAAATAGCTTTGTAATTAAGTGTTTATTTTTCATTATGTAAGATACACCCGAATGAACAGTAATAACAGTTATTATCAGCATCGTTGAATAAATAAATTTCTGATTTGACAATATCCTGAAAAGGTCCTGGTAATCATTAAGAATCTGCGGCGTGTTTAATCCAACATAAAGAAGTAAAAGATAATAAAGGAAAACCATTTGAAATACTGTTTTCCATTTTGCATAATAACTTGTAACAAAATTATAACCCCGGCTTTCTGCATAAACTCTTAATAATGTTATCAATAAATCCCTTATAATAATCAGAATTACCATCCAGAGTTGAAGAAGACCAACTAAAACAAATCCAATAAAAGCAGCAGATGTTAATATTTTATCAGCAAGCGGATCCCAGAATTTTCCCCATTCAGTTATATAATTAAATTTTCTTGCAAGCCATCCGTCGTACCAGTCAGTTAGAGCAGCAACTAAAAATATTGCTAAAGATATTTGAATATAAGTCTGATCTTCCGAAAGAAAGAAAAATAAAAAAACTGGTGTTAGTATTATTCTTAATACTGTAAGTTGATTAGGTAAAGTCATATCATTTACCAGCAGGTTGAAAATTTCTTAAAAACTTGTATTCATAAATTCCTGTATTATGACCATCCTGCCATATTATCTGAATTGCATAATTCCCGACCTGACTAATAGATCTTACCCTTACCTGACTTTCCGTAAATAAAGGTATATATTTTTTTCCCTGCTTATCTCTTTCAGCAGCGCAAGTAGCACAGGGACAATGTCTCCTTAAATCTTTCAGATTCACAGATTCTTCAACTCCATCATCCCAAAGAATCTTCAGATAAGCGCTATCTACAAGTTTTATTTTTTTAGGCTGCATTTATAAACTTTCACCTGTAAGCATTTTTAATGCTTCCAGATATTTTTCACTTGTTTTTTGAATTATATCTTCGGGCAGTAAAGGCGGTGGAGGTTGTTTATTAAATTTAACTGAAACCAAATAATCCCGAACAAATTGTTTATCAAAACTTTCTTGTGATTTCCCTTTTTCATATTTATCAAGAGGCCAGAATCTTGAAGAATCCGGAGTTAACAACTCATCAATAAGGATTATCTCATTGCCAATCCTGCCAAATTCCATTTTTGTATCAGCAATTATAATACCTTTACTTAATGCATAATCAACGGCGTTTTTATAAATCTCAATCGTCTTTTCTTTTATAAATTTAATCGTACCGGCACCAGCGATTTCTACAGCCTTTTGTTCAGATATATTTTCATCATGTAAACCAATTTCTGCCTTGGTTGAAGGTGTAAATAAAGGTTCAGGTAACTTTTCAGACTCTACTATTCCAGAAGGCAATTTAATTCCGCATACTTCTCCGTTTTTTTTATAATCAGCCCAACCGGAACCTGTAATATAGCCCCTTACTACGCTCTCAATTGGTATTACATCTGTTTTCTTAACAAGCATACTTCTTCCTTCCAGAACATCAGCATATTGATGACACTCTTTAGGAAATCTTTTGACATCAGTAGTAATAAGATGATTTTTAATGATATGTTTGGAGTGATTAAACCAAAACTCAGAAATCCTATTAAGGACTTTACCTTTAAAAGGTATTCCCTGAGACATAATAACATCAAATGCAGATAACCGGTCGGTTGATACAATTAAATAATATTCTCCTAAATCATACAGATCACGTACTTTACCTTTCTTAAGAAATTTGAGAGCAGGAAAATTTGTTTCTAGGATAACATTTGATTTCATTTTTAAACTAAAGTAATTGACAAATAAATATATATAGGTAGCGAGAAGATATCAATCAGCAAATAATTTTTCTAAGAAATAATAGACACAGATAAATCAAGATTTACAAATTAATTAAACAAAAATAGAAAAATAATTAATTTGTATGGTTATTTTTGTTTATTCTTTCAAAAATGGTCATGCTATAAGCTGAGTTATTTTTAGCCCACACAGTATCTTTAAAATTTTTTACTATTCTATATTCTTTAATAAGATTCGTTGAGGTATAAAATTCATTAAGATCTCTGTCACGAAGGACCAGATAATCGGGCTTTACTAAATCAATCTTTTTATAGACTGATAAAGCATTGTATGTAAGACGGTTAATTTCTAAAAATATTGGACTGATAAGAGCGGCATCGTCATAAATATATCTATTAGAATAGTATCCAATGACTCCAATCGGCTCTAAAAAAACAGTGGAATTTCTGGGTGTAAATTCATTAAGATATCTTCCGATTGGTATTCTTACAGTTTGTTCATAAAGTAGCTCATTGTTCATTTGATCGATCTTCAACATTAAAGTAAAAGCAGAAGATAAAACAACAAACACAAAAACGAAAGCATTTAATAACTTTTGATATTGATAGAATTTCCTTGATAAAATGTTATATAAAAAGATAATTCCAATCCCTGATACAATAATAAAAACAAATAAAGGTGGTATTAAATACCAGCCATGTATCAGTGTTTTAGATATTATCAAGGCAAAGTAATATATAAAAAACCATGCTATCATATGTAAAGCTCTGATTTTATTTTTTATTACAACATAAATGCCAACAATAAAAAAAACAGTTATAATAGTGCTTGAATAATATCCTGCTAAAAAGAACTTTGTAAAAACAATATTGAGATTTGGAAGTATCGATTGGCTATGTCCTGAGTATAAAATTAATTTTGCCAGCATAGAATTAGGGAGAAAATTACCAAAATAAATTTGTAAGAATATCAACCATGCTATAAAGATTAGAAACGGAATAGTAAAAAACTTAATAACGGAAAATTTATTTTCAATAAACGAAAATAGGAAAATTATAAAAAAAACACTTAACCCATCAATTCTTGTTATTGCACTTAAAAATGCAAAGAGAAACGCTAAAAAATATTTCTTCTTATAAAATGAGTAAAATGATGTTGCTATTAACATTCCGAAAAATGCTGTCTCCATTCCTTGTATAGACCAACTGATATTTGATGGAGAAAAAACAAAAAGTAATGCAATAAAAAAAGTAACTATTCCAGTTGAATAGTCCTTCAGATACTTATACACAAATAAAGAGGTAATGCTTTCGGATATCAGATTTATCATTAAAGAAGAAATTATGCACGAAATGCCAAAATATTTAAAGAAAGCAAGTATTATTGCAAAAAATGGTGCTGTAGTTCCATAGACTTTTTCACCAGCATTATAAACCAACCCTAACCCATTTGCAAGATTTTCAGAATATTTAAATGTAATAAAAGCATCTTCATAAGTATGAGGTATAAAATAAAAAATAATCCCCCTAACAATGATTGTAAGAAAAGGAATAAGAATCAGATTCTTATCATTTTTAATATTTGCAAAAACTCTTTCAAACATTCTTAACTATCTTTCAGAGTATAAAAGTTTAACAAATACTAATTATTAAATTTGGAGTGTAAATAATTCTTAATTAAAGAAGTGGGCAGGGACGGAATTGAACCGCCGACACAAGGATTTTCAGTCCTTTGCTCTACCGACTGAGCTACCTGCCCTTAAAAATTTAGTGCGTAAAAATATGGATTTTCTTAATTATCACAAATAAGAAGGAAAAATATATTTCACTATTCCACAGTAACACTTTTAGCAAGATTTCTGGGTTGATCAACATTCAATCCTTTTTTAACAGCAATATGATAAGCTAATAACTGTAAAGGTATAACTGTCAGGATCGGCATCAACATTCTTATTGTATTCGGAATTCTTATCGTATGATCAACAAGTGAATTTAAATTATCATCTTCTTCGGTAATTATAGCAATTATTCTACCGCCTCTGGCTTTGATTTCCTGAATGTTGCTTAAAATTTTATCATATGTAGAATCCTTCGGAGCAATAAACACTACAGGCATATTTTCATCAATCAATGCAATCGGACCATGTTTCATTTCAGCTGCTGGATATCCTTCAGCATGTATATAGGAAATTTCTTTCAATTTTAATGCACCCTCAAGAGCAACCGGAAAATTGTAGCCTCTGCCAAGATATAAGAAATTTGAAGCGTCTTTAAATTCTTCTGCAATATGTTCAATCTGTTCATTTAATTTTAATATTTCTTCAACTTTAGCAGGAATTGATTTTAACTCCATGGCAATTTGCTGACCATCTACTTTACTCATACTTCTCTTTCTTGCAATTAACAGAGAAATAAGAGCTAACACAGTTAACTGAGTAGTAAAAGCTTTTGTTGATGCAACACCAATCTCAGCACCGGCGTGTGTATAAACTCCCGCCTGAGTTTCTCTTGCTATAGAACTGCCAACAACATTACAAATACCTAAAACTAAAGCTCCTTTCATTTTTGCTTCTTTGAGTGCGGCAAGTGTGTCAGCAGTTTCACCGCTTTGAGAGATAAAAAATATTGTATCATCTTTTTCAATTACCGGATTACGATATCTGAACTCAGAAGCATATTCAACTTCCGTAGGTATTCTGCAAAACTGTTCAAACATATACTCTCCAACTAATCCGGCATGCCATGATGTACCGCAGGCAGTAATAATAATGCGTTTTGATTCTGCAATTTTGTCAGCAACATCTCTCAGACCACCTAAAATTGCTCTTCCATCTTCATCAATAATTCTTCCTCTGAGTGAGTTACGCAGAGATTCAGGCTGTTCCATTATCTCTTTAAGCATAAAATGAGCATAACCTCCGCGATCAATCTCGTCAAGTGTCATAGAGATTTCGTGTATCTCTTTTTCAATTTCAGTATCGTAAATTGTTTTAGCAGTAAACTCATCTTTTTTGATAACAGCAATCTCACCATCTTCCAGATAAACAATCTGTTTAGTATGAGCAATTATTGCAGACACATCAGAAGCTAAGAAGTTCTCATTATCACCAATACCAACTACTAAAGGAGAGCCTTTTCGGGCAGCGATTATTTTATCCGGTTCTTTAGATGAAATTACTGCTAATCCATAAGTTCCTTCTACTTCGTGCAGTGCAAGTTGAACAGATTTTGTTATGTTATGTCCACGCTTTGTAATACTATCAATCAGATGCACTAATACTTCGGAATCAGTTTCACTTTTGAACTCATAGCCAAAAGACTGTAATCCTTTTTTAAGGACCTGATAATTTTCAATTATTCCATTATGGATCAGAAAAATTGTTTTATCTTCATTCGTGTGTGGATGAGCATTCAATTCATTTGGAATGCCATGTGTAGCCCATCGGGTATGTCCAAGTCCAATTGTTGATTCAAGATTTAGTTTATCAACTTTTTCCTCAAGTAAACTTACTTTACCTTTATTTTTAATAATAAAGCTTGAATTGTGATTGACAATACCAATACCAGCAGAATCGTAACCACGATATTCTAATCTTTTCAAACCATTAATTAGAATCGGAACACAATTCTTGCTGCCTATATAACCAACAATACCACACATCTATGAATATTTTCCTATAAAAATTTCTCTTCCAATAAATTTACTTAACTTTAGCCAGCTTTTGTATTGTGGTTTTTGTTTCATCACCATGTTTAGAAATAACTTTATAGAAGTATAATCCATTTGCTATTTCATCACCATCCTGATCCCTGCCATCCCAATAGATCTTATTAAACCCAATTTGTAAAGCTGCTGAATTTAAAACAAATTCTTTTATCAATCTTCCTGCCACAGTGAACACCTTAATTTTTAACTCTTCAGGGGGAGTTATGCCTCTAATTTCAAAAGTAAAATAGGTGTTGTCTGAAAATGGATTTGGATAGTTATAAACTTGTAACAAATCGGGATTATTATAAACATTAAATACAGACCTCGAAGATGTAGAATCAAAGAAGTTACCTGAAGCATCTTTAGCAAGTACCTCAAGCACGTGTCTTCCGTCTTCTAATTTAGGAGTCCAGGTTACAACGGCTTTAGAATTTGGATATGGTGTATATTCATATTTAATATCTGGGCCCGGGATCTTAATTATTTTAGGAATGTTTTTATAAGTATGTACAATGGTAAAGAACGTACTATCAAGTGGTAATGGACTATATCTTCCAGAGTGATCACAACCTCAGGCTCAGAAGAAATAATATCGCCATTTATGATTTCTTTCCCATCAAAAGTTATATTAAGAGACGGTTTGAGTGAATCTCTTATAACATAAAAATAATTATTCGTCAGATTATTAAATGTATAATATTCTTCATCTTTAGGTGTTGCAATTACTTTAACATCAATAGTAGAAACAGGAGCAGAGTATAATAAATTATTTGTTGATATTGTATGAGAAATCTCTGAAGAAGAATCGGGTTCAACATTTACATAAGTTGAATAAAAGATTGTATCAGTTACATTATTATAAAAATCTAATCTTACACTGTCTGCTTTTATATATCCTATATTATTTACTTTAAAATCCATTTGAACAGGAAAACCGTGCAGCATAGAATCGGGAGTAAATGAAAAGTTTTTCGGAATAACTGATATCTCTGACAAATAGTCATGATTCACTTTAAGTGACTTAAATTTCATAGGTTCACCGGCACCAAAAGATGAATCTGCTAAATCAAATCTAAGCTTAATAAAATTAAAATCTTTAACATTTATTGCAGATAAATCATAATTTGGCTGGATTAGCGAGTCAAGCATTACCCATTCAGAGTTGCTTTTCCTTTTACCAAATAAATACGCTTTATAAACACCATTAGAATTCGTTTGATCAATATTGAATTCTAAATTATCCCATCTTGAAGCTGGTCCAATATCTTGCGAAGTAATTCTTCCATTTGCTTCAACATAAGTTCCATGATATTTAAAAAACGCAGGAATATACGGTGTATTATCCGGTCTGAAAGTAATAAAATAGACGAAATCATTTTCATGATCATAAGCGATTGCATAGAAGTGCTTTACCTTTAATGCATATCTCCATTCTTCTTCAAAACCTCCATCAGATAGCCTATATCTCCTTAAATCTGAAACATTATAATTTTCATAAATTATTATATAATCATTAACAACTATAAAACTTACTACTCTTTTCATGATAAATCCGCTTAAAACCAAATCTTCTCCAACCTTATTCCAGTTATTTTGCGGATCAAATTTTCTTAATACGAATTTGTTGGGATATTTCCATGTACCAACGCCTAAATTATATATATATTCTCCGTCAGAATACAGATATACCCCTCCAATTTGAGTTGGAGTATCTAAAGAAACTAATAGACTATCAGGTATTATAACTACTGATGTGTCACCAGAATTAATATCAATTTTTGTTAATCTATCAGTAGATCCGGTACAACTGTAAAGAAAACCTTGATGAATCATTAAATTTCCATATATATATAATTCTAAATTCGGTATTGAACCATAATTCTTGCCAGCAACAGTACCATTAATTCCAGTTCCAACTATGTAGATCTTTGATCGTTCCCAATTATGAAAAATCGGTAAATTACCAAAATAAAAATACGTACCATCAGTGGTAAAGATTGAAGGTTTGGTATCATCTGGCGGTATATCAAAATAAATAGAGTCCAATAAAAATTTTTGACTTGGGTAAGGAGGTTTGAGTTGAGTATTAAGCACAAGCCCTTCAAGATTCTGTGAATAATCCATATTTACAACATCAAACATTTTTAATTGTTTGTTCTGAGCTAAATATCCTTTCCCTTGCTGATTAGTAATTGTAAAGATTCTTGGTGTATTATAATTTGTATCAAGATCATCATAAATAAATGCTCTCCAAAAATATTCACCAGGTTCTAAATGCCCAGATCTCCACTTTACGATGGCATCTTGTGGAGTTAAAATTGGTGATTGCATTAACAATTGTCCAGAGAAATCCGGATTATCATTTATCTGAATTAAATAATTAAAGTGCCTATCGAAATAAAGACCAATATCTGAAATCAAAAATTCAATCTTATCACTATCTGCAAAATAACCATTAACAGGTTTTACGATGCTAGGTTCACCAAAATCAAATATTACAAATGAGTTAGTTGCAGTATTATCGGATAGATCATCTTCAGGCACTTTATTATCCTCATTGACAGTAGCTATTAGTGTTATTAGCCCCGATTTAACAGGTACCCAGGTAAAGGAAGTAGAATCAATTTCCCCAAAGTTTGGTAAAAAAGCTGTACCAATCACGGTAGTATCAGAAATAATTCTTTCATACAACTTGACTGTTAAAGTATCACCTGGGAACGAAACGCCCAAATTTTTAATTTTAAGTGAGACAGTAACAGAATCATTAACAAGTGGATTTTTGGGATTAATATTAATATTTGAGGATTTAATCACAAAATCTGGCTTATATGGCAAAGCCAATTCTAGTGCCGGGTCACCAAGCAATGTTAAAACCGGTGTCATTGAAGAAAACCGTAAATCTGCTTTTGCAAAATTTACTGCTTTTCCAATAATATAGTTTTTATTGTTAAAAATATCCGAGAACATTTC
>Ga0116185_1002243_pt1 | contig 18180 bp, 21 predicted proteins | sample AD_JPNNA7_MetaG_FD_89754 | JGI IMG/M metagenome (GOLD analysis project Ga0116185, IMG submission 89754) | Active sludge microbial communities of municipal wastewater-treating anaerobic digesters from Japan - AD_JPNNA7_MetaG | ecosystem: Engineered > Bioreactor > Anaerobic > Digestate | place... | reverse complement strand
GGTCGGCGCGCCCCATTTTTTGTCCAGCACCACGTTTCTTCCCTTGGGGCCGAGGGTGGCCTTCACGGCGTTGGTGAGCTTTTGCACCCCCCGCAGGACCGCCGCCCGTGCGTCCTGGTCGTACAAGAACTGCTTCGCAGGCATGAGCAAACCTCCTTTGGTAGAAACCGGGCTTCTTGCCTACTCCATTTTCCTCAACTCAGCGTCCCCAGGATGTCGCCCTCGTGCATGATCAGATATTCCTCGGCGTCCAGCTTGACCTCGCTCCCCGAGTACTTCCCGAAGAGGATCTTGTCGCCCACCTTCACCGACATGGGCTGGAGCTTCCCGTCGTCGGTCACCTTCCCCGGGCCCACGGCGAGCACCTCGCCCTCCTGGGGCTTCTCCTTGGCGGTATCCGGGATGATGATGCCGCCCTTCTTCACTTCCTTCTCCTCCAGGCGCTTGACCAGGACACGGTCGTGCAATGGTCGAAGCTTCATATCCGCTCTCCCTTCTGCCAAGTGATTTGGCGTACAGCGAATCCACCACCCGTCACAACAGATTCGGGGGAGGGCTCGGAACCCCCTCCCCCGATAAAAGCCCCGGTTCAGGCCGCTTTGAGCTGCTTCTGACCCTCACCAGGGACCAGCTGGATCGGGATCTTTTTCCCGGCCAGCCTCGGCGGAGCGGGCATGCGGACCTCCAAAATCCCGTGGCTCAGATTGGCCTTCACCTTGTCGGGCTCCACCGCCTCCGGAAGCGTATGGCTGTAGACGAAGGCTCGACGGCTCACCTCTTTCTTTTCGCCGTCGGCCTTGCGCTCGCCGCGGATGTTCAGGGTGTTCCCGGCGACGTTGACCTCGATCTCCTCGGGGGCGAACCCGGGGACCTCCAGCCGGAGGATATGCTCGCCCTCTCCGAGCGACATCTCGGCGCGCGGCCAGAAGGTCCGCGCCCCTTCCGGCGGACCCATGGCGGGCCAGTCGCTCCCGAAGAACGCGGCGAACAGATCGTCCAGATCCCGATGGAAGGTCCGCAGGGACCGGGTGATGCGACCCGGCATCCAGTCCTCCCGGTCAAAGAAACGGTCGAACAACTCGTCCATGTCCTGCCGCAGACGGCTGATTCCGCGCGGCTCAGTCCAGCGCGTGAAACCGAACATCCAAACCACCTCCCCCGTTTTTTCCGGGATCCGCTCTGCCCGGCCGACAGCAATCCCGGATCAAGCACGGTTTTTGCCGGAGCCGTCCCGCCGGCCCCGGCCGCCCGCGCCGGGCCGCCGACCTGTTTATCACGGCGGCGGTCTGGGCGTCACGCATCGGCTAAGCTATCCTCTCGTCCCCACACCGGAAAGGGGGGAAACACCCTAACCGCTTCCCGGAAATTCCCCCAATCCTGGAGCGCCGGTCCCGCCCGGGCTTTCCCGCGCCCCGCCTCATCCATCCCGATTCAGGATGCGGACCAGGGTTGGCCAGAGATCGACAGCCAGCATCTTCTTCTCCAGGAACGCCGTCGCGCCGGCAGCCAATGCCGTCCGCCGATAGACATCCTCGTCGTGTACCGTGAGGATGACGACCGCCAGATCAGGCCAGCGCGTCTTGATCTGGCGGGTCGCCTCCAGGCCGTTCATCCTCGGCATGGCGAGGTCCATCAGTACCACATCGGGGCGGAGGTCGCCCGTCAGTCGGATCGCCTCCTCTCCGCTTCCGGCTTCGCCGAGCACCTGGGCCTCCGTGCGCTGCTCGAGCAGCTGCCTGAGTGTTGTCCGGAAACCCGCATCGTCGTCAACCAGCAAGAGACGAATAACCATGCCCTGCTCCGGTGTGCAGCACCGCACCCGCATCCCGGCGCGGCATCGCCAGGATAGGCCATCCGTCCCAATCGTCGAATCGGGCAAATCCCCCACCCGGCGCCGGAGAAATACCCGATGCGGAGCGGTCGATCCGCGGGCGCCGGGACACGGTGGTGGCGATCGACGCTTCTTTGACGTGCCGGTCACGCCGCACCGGACCACGTCCCGAGCGGGTCCAGAAATGTGGTGGAATCTCAGGGTTGGATGATGCCGTGCCGGATTGCGTAACGGGTCAGGCCGGCGATGTCGTGGATGTCGAGCTTCTGCATGAGTCGGGTCCGGTGCGCATCGGCGGTCTTCACGCTGACCCCCAGCAGGCCGGCGATTTCCTTGGTTGTCTCGCCTTCGGCAACGAGCTGCAGCACCTCCCGCTCCCGGCTGGTCAGCGGATCTTCCCGTGGGGCCCGTGGCCATCGGACGGCCTCGACCACGGCCGCCGAAATCCCCGGGCTGAGATACACGCTGCCGCTCGCGACCTCGCGGATGGCTCGCACCAGATCGGCGGCGGCTTCTCTCTTGAGGACATATCCCCGCACGCCCGCCCGCACAGCTTCCAAGACGTAGCGGTCCTCGGCATGGACGGTGAGGAGGATGATCCGGGGTCCCCACTCCCATGCCGCCATCTGTCGTGCGGCTTCAAGACCGTTCAGGAGAGGCATGCTCAGGTCCAGGGCGGCCACGTCCGGTCGCGTCGCGCGGGCCGCCTGGAGGGCTTCCCGGCCGTCACCGGCCTCGGCGACGACCTGCATGTCCGCTTCCCTGGCCAGGAGCGCACGCAGGCCCTCGCGCACCAGGACGTGGTCGTCCGCCAGCAGGACCCGGATCACGGATCCTCCAGGATCGGGATCGCCACGGCGACCTCGGTCCCCTGCCCGGGAGCCGATCGCAGGACAAACCGCCCCCCGAGCGCATCCACGCGCTCACGCATGCCGATCAATCCCAGACCCCTTTCCCCGCGTCGAGCCATAGTCGCCTCCGCGTCAAAACCTCGCCCCTCGTCGCGGACGGCGGCGTGTACGATGGCATCCTCCTGCCACACTCGGATCTCTATATGAGGTGTCCCGGCGTGCCGGATGGCGTTGGTGACGGCTTCCTGGATGATACGATAGAGCGCCGTCTCCATGGCGGACGACAGGCGTGGGATGGCCGCGTGCACAGCGATGGAGACGCCGGTCCGCTCCGCGGCTCCTTGCGCAAGCCACTCGACCGCCGGCCCCAGGCCCAGGTCGTCCAGGATGGTCGGGCGGAGCTCCCGCGACAACCGGCGCAGTTGTCCCTCCACCCGATCCAGGAGCGCGTGGATGCGCCGCAGCGCTTCGGAACGCTCGGGAACCTGCGCCACCAGTTCGTCCAGGGCGATGTGCACCGAGGCCAAGAGCTGGCCCGCCTCGTCGTGCAACTCGTGCGCGATCCGGCGAGCCTCGTCTTCGCGGGCACGGACCGCGCCCTCCGCCAGGGCCCGCAGTCGCTCCTGTTGCGCCAGCATCATTTCCCGCAGCGTGGCATTCTCCAGAGCGACACCCACCAGGCCGCCCACAGCCTGGACCATCGCAGCCGCGGAGGGACCGAGGGGGACGGCGAGACGGCTCGCGAGATGTATGACCCCGAGGATCCGGTCGCGTCCGGCCACAGGAACCGCCGTCACGTGCCGAAAGCCCTGCGTCAGATAGAGCGCCCGAAGTTGCGGAGCGGGATGCTCATCGACCGAACAGGCCACGATGCGGTTCTCGCGGATCGCCACATCGGCCAGACGGGCCTCGGCGCGCGGCAGCCGGGCCATCCGATCGCGGAACGCGGGTGTGGCGCCGGCGTACTCCCGCAGGATGAGGACGTCCCGCTCCGTCTGAAGCAGATGGAGCGAGACCGCCTCGACGCCGGTTGCCCGCTGCGTCTCCGCGACCGCGACCCGCACCACCTCCTCGGCGTCGCGTGTTCGGCCCAAGGCGACCGCGGCGAGGTATAACGCGTGCGTGAGAGTCCCGGCGTCGTCCACTCCGTCCTCCGACAACGCCCTCCGGCGGCTCGACGACGCCGGCCCGGCGCGCTGACCCACGCCTCCGATGCGGCCGGACCGGTCTGCCGCCGATCGTGAGGTCCTCGTGGCATTTCGCGTTCCGTGTCCGGGATTTCGTTTGTCCCGGGCGCCGATATCGGGACGCGCCACCACGCGCCGCACAGGCGGGGGGCCTCCTCGCCGTCGATGACACGATACGCGACACCCCCGTCGGGAACACACGTCGCGCTGCATTGGCGCAGAGGCATGGGACCTGCCGTGGCGGCGACCCTCCCCGGCCCGAGCCGCCCGGCGACACCCGCTATCCAAGCGACCGAACAGGAGAACGAGGCTGATCCGCCGGACTGCGGAACCGTAGAGTGAAGCGCTCGTGACTCCCCCGGGGATACGTGGCGGTGTATCAGAACTTATCAGGAACGCGGAAGTCGATCAAGCCTTGCCTGCCGAAAGAGATCCCGGCGTTGGCGACATCCATCGCGTGCGGGAGTGTTCACGACGAAAGACGGGTTTGCCGAACAACGGTCTCCGCACGCCTCGAACCGGTTGACAGACGCCCATCGCGGAGTGTATAAGGCATCGCGCCATGGGGCGTTGTGGGTCGAAACTCCAGCGCGTTTTTTTTGATCACGCGATAGCACCATTATATACCGCGTGCCACGCACGCCGGCAGGCCGCGCCGACGAGATCGAACGCGGCGTGTCGTTGGTCGTCTTGCGGTGATTTTTGTCCAGGAATAGCATGATTGTTATCGTTGTGCTATTCCGAGACGCGAAACGCCACGAGCAGGCCGTAGCAGTGATACCGTCATGAAATCCTCCCTCGATATCCCGGGCCGGCACCCCGAACGCGACACACCGCCGCCCACGGGCGGCCGATGGCTCCGAAGCGGGATCCTGGTGTCCGGCCTTCTGCACGTTTTTCTGATTGCCATACCCATCAGGACGGCTGCCCCGTCCATCGCCGCGACCATTGAAATCGTGGAGGTCGAGTTTGACACCTCCCCGCACCCCCAACCGGCAATCCCGGAATTGCCCGCACCCCCGGAAAACAGGCGCACCGCCAAACCGACTCGATCTCTTTCTTCCTCGCCCGCACCCCGGCGCCCTCTTCCAAAACGTCCTTCGGATATTCCGGCGCCTGCGCTGGCCGATTCTCCACCGCCGCTCCCGGCCCTCGACCCGCCACGCGAGTCCGAATGGGAACGCGTCCTGCCGCCTCCACCGGTCCCCCTTCCAGTCGCGCTTCCCGCCCCGATGCCGACACGACTGCCCGACTCCGAGGACAGGGAAGAGACACCGCCTGCACTCGGCACAGTTTCTATCGTCGCAACTCGCTCCTCGGTGGCTTCCCCGGCACCGCCACTGGCCTCAGACGGCAACCCCCGGGGAGAGCCGGGCCCGGTTGTCGGCGAAGCGCTTTTGGGAGGCCCTGCCGAACCGCACCGTCCTGCGACTCCGCAGGGGAACGAACCGCACGGCCTTGCAGTGAGTATGGGGTTCGAGGCTGCGGTCGGCTCGTCACCACCCGCGACACACGACACGCCGCTCGGGGCGGCGTCGGGGCCAAGATTTCTCCGGCGGGAACAGCCCGTATACCCCCGTGTGGCACGACGGCTCGGCATCGAGGGCACCGTTCTGTTGCGCCTCACCATTGACGAGTACGGCCGGCTCACCCGGGTCGAGGTCGTGGAGGGCGCGGATTCAGACAACGGTTTTGCCGAGGCGGCCGTGGCGGCTGTCCGCCGATCGCTCTTCGCGCCCGCCGAGCGGGATGGAAAGACCGTTGCGTCCCGGGCGATTCTCCCGGTCCGGTTCACTCTGCGGAGAACCGAATGATCGACCTGTTCGTGAAGGGCGGATTTCTCATGTACCCCATCGCACTCTGCTCCTTCGCGGGGATCGCGATCCTTGTCGGCAAGGCGCTGGAGCTGCGATCCATCATGCGGCAGCTCGACGGCTCCGTGGAAGACACAGCCGCACGACGACCGGTCGTCCTGAAGCCCCTCCTCGCGGCGATCGAAGGCGGCGCAACCGAGGAAGAGTTGGCGATCATCGGCACCCGGCAGGTGCGCCTCGTGGAGCGGCACCTGAACTGGCTTGAGTTGATCGCGACCATCGCGCCGCTCTTGGGGCTCACGGGGACGGTGACCGGCATGATCCGGGCGTTCATGGTCATCGCGGGGAGCACCGCATCGGTGAGTCCTGCGCTTCTCGCCGGCGGAATCTGGGAGGCGCTGATCACCACGGCGGCTGGGCTCCTGGTCGCCATTCCGATTCATGTGGGTCACCATTTTCTTGCGCGCCAGACCGATGACATCGCCTTCATCCTAAACGAGATCGCCACCAACCTGTACCTGCGGAGACGGCATGGAGTTTGAGCGGAGACGGTGCCGTCAGAATTTTGTGCAGATTGCACCGCTCGTAGACGTGGTGTTCCTGCTCCTCCTCTTTTTCCTGCTCACCTACCACCTGGGACAGGAAGAGCGGATCCGGGTCACCCTGCCTCAGGCGCGCTCTGCCGAGGTGCCGCAGCCCGACCGGTTGCCCGTCGTGACTGTCACCCGGGATGGCGAGATTTACTGCTGCGAGAAAAAGACAGACCTCCCGTCGCTTCGGGCGGCGGTAAGCGCGTTGCGAGAAGACGGCCATCCGGACGCGCTACGAATCCGCGCGGATCGAGAGGTCCCGGTCGGTCTTCTGGTGCAGGTCATCGACGAGGTCCGTCTGGGCGGTATCCGCAATCTGAGTATCGCTACCGAAAGGAGGTGAGCATCGTCGAGAAACGACACGGGGTCAGCTTGGCCGTGCGCGGCACGTCCCAGCCACAACCCGACCAGATTCGGTGCGATCGGTCCCGGTAGAGGTTGAAAAGGGAGGGAAAGGAGATCGAGGTGAGATTGACCGCGGTGTCCGCAGGGGGGCTCGCGCTCGGCGTGTTCCTCGCCTTTGCACCGGCGGCGGCCCAAGAGAAAACGGACGAGCATCAACTGCAGGAGATGGTCGTGACCGCCGTCCCGGAGACCTCGCCGGTCACGCCGCTCACCACCCGGTACGGCACACAGTACAACGCGGTGACGGAGGAACAGATCATAGAGCAGAACTCGCTTGACCTCCAGTCCACGCTGCGAAATGTGCCGGGGGTGATGTTCCAGAGCAAGAACCTGATGGGGGGCCAGACGAGTCACAGCCTGTATATCCGTGGACGGGGCGCAAGCCACCCCAGCTCCGACTTCACGGTCCAGTTGGATGGCGTGCCCCACTATGGGGCGTTGTTCGGCCAGGTGCTTCCGGATGGCATTGCCGTCGCCACCATCGGCGGGATCGAGGTGTACAAGAGCCCGCAGCCCTCGCAATTCGGCAGCGGGTATGCGTCGGTCAATATCCTTCCCCGGTACCTGACCGACGAGGGGCAGGAGGTTCTCCTCAATTTCAGCGGCGGCAGCCACGCCACCTTTACCGAGAGTGTCGCCGGCGGTCTCAAGCGGGGACCCTATGACGCGTACGTCACGCAGAGCTGGGCGTCGACCGACGGGCATCGCGACCACTCCCGTGCCCAACAGCAGAACTATTATGTCAATCTCGGGTATCGGTTCAACAACGAGTGGAACATCCGGTTCCTGGCCAATTATGTCAACGCCCAGACCCTGGCCCCGCGGCCGGTCGTCGCCCCCACCGCCACCAATGGCGTGAGCTGGCCCGCCGCAGAACGCTTCGACACCGAAACCACCTTCACGACCCTCACCCTCAACCACCGGTACGACCTCGCCACCGGGTATCTCAAGGCCTACTGGAACGAGACCGATTTTGATCTTTTGCAGGAACTCACGAACGGCAATCGGTACGGCGGCGGCAGCGGCGGCTTGTGGTCGAGGCAAGATTTGACGATGTACGGAATTCGCGCCAAAGAACGGCTTCAACTCTGGCCAGGAGGAGAAATCCTCGCCGGCATCGACATGGACATGACCGTGCTGGAGAATACCCAGCGAACATACAGCGGCCGGGCGGTGCCCGGGATCAACGGCGGCCTGGCCGTCCGCACCTGGGATTTTCCCAACACCACGCTCCTCTCGCCGTACCTGGCGGTCAGTCAGCTTGTCGGCCAACCGGACGGCTTCCATGTCATCCCATCGGGAGGTTTCCGGTATTTCTCCCACAACGAGTTCCAGGATCAATGGTCGTACCAGGCCGGCCTCGTCGCGGGGTACGCGAAAACCGATCTCCGTTTTAATTTCTCCCGCGGGGTCAACTACCCCTCGCCCGTGGCGGTCATGAATCTGGTGCTCACCAGCACGCCCGTGGCGAATCCTCGTCGGTACTGGGCCCGGCTGAAGCCGGAGGTGGTGGATCATTACGAGCTCGCGCTCACCCACGCCTGGCCCCGATTCGCGTCCCTCGCGGCGACGGCCTTCTACGACAAGGGCAAGGACCGATTCCGGGCGTATATGTTCGGGCCGATTCCCACCCTGTTCAACGATCCGGTCGGCGATTATGAAATCCGGGGGCTGGAGCTCACGGGTACCGGCACTCCCATAAAAAACCTCGAACTCTTCACCGCGGCGACCTGGCTGGATGCCAAAGCCACGGGAAACAACGGCGTCGAGGTGGACCGACTCCCGTATACTCCCGCGTTCCAGCTGCAAGCCGGGGTCACCTGGACCTTCCTGGAATGTTTCCGGCTCTACGCCGACGTACAATATTTGAAGGACACCTATGCCAGCACGAGCGCGCGCAGCGGCTCGCTCAACTTTGGGCCGCTGTCCGACAGCACCAAGCTCGGCGACATCACCGTGGTGAATGCCCGGGTAAGTTATCACTTCGGGCACAAGGCATGGCACCTGAGCAATGCGGAACTCTTTGTCGCAGCCAACAATCTCTTCGACCAGGACTACGAATACGCCAAAGGCTATCCGATGCCTGGACGGACCATCTTCGGTGGATTCAATATGAAATTCCAGTAGACGCGGACCGGTGCGTTCCGTGAACCACGTCGGCGCCGGTCGCGCCTCCCGTTCCTGGGGACGTGGCGCCCGGTTGGCGCCGGCGGCCCGATCGGGGCGGCGGGAAGTTGAAGATCGGGAGGATGAGCTGCGGCCGTCCTGGAAGTACCCCTCCCGGCAGAGGATCTTATGAGCGCGAACCCCCGACAGGAGTTCTTCGATACGCTCGCAGCGGGCTGGGAAGACCGCAACTCCACGCCGGAAACGCGGGACCGATTGCCGGCGGTGATCCGCGCGTTCCGGCTGCAACCAGGCATCCGCGTGCTGGACGTCGGTTGTGGAACCGGCGTCCTGTTTCCGTATTTGCGGGAGGCGGTAGGCACGGCGGGACAGATTCTCGCCCTGGACTCCTCGGCCGAGATGCTGAAATGGGCGGCCGCGAAGACCGCGGCCCGAGTGGTGACGCTCCATGCGCCGGCCGAAGCGATACCCCTGATGGATGGCTGCCTGGACGCCGTCGTCTGCTTTTGCGCCTTTCCGCATTTCCGCGACACGGCGCAGGTCGCCCGCGAGTTTCATCGTCTCCTTCGGCCCGGCGGCTCGGCGGTCGTAGCCCGCCCGGGCACCCGAGACGAAATCAACGCTCACCACGATCGCCATACCGCCATCGCGGGAGACCACATGGCGTGTCCCGTCGGGATGCGGACCATGTTCACGGCCGCCGGGTTCACCCGAGCCCATCCGGACGGGAGGCCTGGCCGGTGCCTGTTCAGGACGGAGAAGGGAAAGCGATGATGAGACGTCTCTTGCTGCTCGTCGTGATGCTCTGCCTGGGCTGCCCGGAGGTCGTCGCGGGCGGCGAGACCCTCAGGGTCGTCGCCGGAACCTCGCTGGTCGAGGACATCGTGTCGGACCTCACATCGGGACGGGTCTCGATGGTGACGATCACGCCAGGGTCCTCGTGTCCCGGCCATACCGACATCAAGGCGGCGGATATGGCGTTCGCGGCCGATGCCGATGTCGCGCTCGTGCACCAGTTTCAGGAGAATATGCCCCAGGTCAAAACCATGCTGGCCGCGGCCAATCCACAGTTGCGGGTGGAGACACTTGCGATCCGCGGCGCCTGGACCATCCCGACCGTCCAAGCGGAGGCAAGCCGGCGGATCGCCGAGATCCTGGCCGCCGTCCGCCCTTCCTGGCAGGCCGAGATCCGGCAGCGGGTCGCGGCCCGGCTGGAACGGATCGCTGCAGCGGAGGCTCGGGCCCGGCAGCGGCTGGCGCCGCTGGCCGGCGGGGCAGTGCTGGCCGCGGCCATGCAGGCCGAGTTCGTCCGCTGGGCGGGGCTGACCGTGGTCAAGGAATACGGCCGGGCGGAGGACTTGACGCCGCGGGACCTCGTGGGCCTGATGGAGGCGGCTCGCGGGAAGCGCGTCATCGGGGTGGTGGACAACCTCCAGAGCGGCGCCGAGACCGGTCGGCCGCTGGCGGACGAGTTGCGCGTTCCGCATCTTGTTCTGACGAATTTTCCCGGCTCGCTGCCCGGCACACAAGACTACTTCGGTCTCCTGGACTACAACGTGGGGCGCCTCTCGGCCGTGGCGGTCCGGTAGATGGGCTCCTCGCCCGTCGCCCGCCTCGCCGGGGTCCGCGTCAGCTTTGGCTCCCGTCTGATCCTCGACGGGCTAGACATGGCGCTGGCGCCCGGTGATTTCTGGGGATTGATCGGTCCCAACGGCGCCGGCAAGTCAACCCTGCTGGGGTTGTTCAACGGGTTGACCCGGTATCAGTCGGGCCGGGTAGAGGTTCTCGGGCGGCACGTCACACCCCGCACCGCTTCCGAAATCAGACTGAAGATCGCCCACGTCTTCCAAATGATCGACATCGATCCGAAGATGCCACTCTCCGTGTTCGATGCGGTCCTGGCCGGGACGTACGGTCGGCTCGGGCTCTTCCGGAAGCCGGGGAACCGCGAGCGCGATCTGGCCCGCTCGGCCTTGCGGACGGTGGGCTTGGTCGATCTCGCCCATCGGCCGCTGGGTCACCTCTCTGGAGGGGAGCGGCAGCGCACCGCGCTGGCCCGGGCCCTGGTGCAAGAGCCGGACCTTCTGCTCCTCGACGAGCCGACGGCCTCCCTGGATTGGCAGGCCCAGCGCGAGATCCTGACCCTGATCCGGGAGCTGATCCGGCAGTACCCGCTCACGGTGCTCATGGCCACCCACGACCTCAATGCGGTCTCCCATATTGCCACACACGCCGCCATGCTGAAACGCGGACGCCTGATCTGGCAGGGGACGACGGACGCCGCCATGCGGCCGGCGCTCCTGAGCGAGCTCTACGACGTGCCGATCGCCCTCGCCGAAGTTGGCGGCCGGCGCGTGGCGCTGTTCTGAGTCCAACTGGATAGGGGTGGGGCCGTGGACACGTTCTTGAGCTACGGATTTCTCGTCAAGGCGCTCTGGATGGGGGTGATCGGCGGAGCGACGTGCGGCGCCGTCGGGGTGTTCGTCGTCCTCTGGCGCATCAGTTTCGTCGGGGTCTGCATCGCCCACGCCGCCTTCGCCGGGGCCCTGATCGCGTTGTGGTTGGGGGCTCCGCCATTGGCGGGCGGGCTTACGGGAAGCCTGGGGGCCGCGGCGATGATCGGTCCACTGGCGGACCGCCCCACCTTCAGCCCCGACACGGCCGTGGGTGTCATCTTCTCGGTCATGCTGAGTCTGGCCATGCTGGCCCTGGGGTTCTTGCCCGGAGCCAAGACCGAAGGACTGGGCCTGATCTGGGGGAGTCTGCTCACCGTGAGCCCGCTGGACCTGTGGCTCATGGGCGGCATGGCCATGGCGCTGCTGTGCTTCCTCTGGCTCTTCTTCAAAGAGATCCAGGCCACCCTTGGCCAGCGCCAGGCGGCCATGGCGGCGGGGATTCCAGTGCGGGGAATCTACTATGCCAGCCTGATCATACTGGGAATGGTCGTGGCGATCGCGCTAAAGGCCATCGGGGGTCTGCTGATCTACTCGCTGATTCTCATCCCGGCCGTATCGGCGCTCCAGCTCACCTACCGTCTTGACACCATGTTTGTCCTCGCCGCGGCGACCGGCGCGGTCTCGTCGGTGTTCGGGCTCTGGCTGTCCTTTCATCTGGGCATCCCGACCGGGGCCGCCATCATCCTGACCGCCGCCGGGCTTCTGCTGCTGGCCGTCCTCGTCTCGCCCAAGCGCGCCACAGCCTGATCGCCCCGGTCTGCACCCGCCGGCGGTGCAGAGTGCGCGCGGCCGCGTCTCGCCAGCTACACTCGCCGGTCGAGCCGCTCGAAGCAGGGCAGGCACAGGGTCCGGCCCTCGAAGCGGCGCGTGCGGGTCTCCATGGTTTTCTCGCCGCACGCCTCGCAGGCGAGGCTCTGCATGAGTCTCGCCCGCCGGGGGACCGGGCCGGCGGCGGGCCGTATCCGGAACACGTCGGCGAGGTCGGCCCCCATAATGCGCTCGGACCATTCCGCCCTGTGCGTGTCCAGCGCTTGCCGCTCTTCGGCCGTCAAGGTGCCGGCGGCGCGCTTTTGTTGCAGCGCCGCCATCGCGTCGCTCGGCCCGCCCAGTCGGTCCGCGTCAAAGACGAGGCGCACACCCTTTTCGTCGCTCCGCCGGTAGAATCTGAATGCCATCTTGCCGTGATCCAGGTGCAGGAGATTCCCCTTGCCGAGCGTGCATCCCGTGAGCATCTGGATGGCGTCGACGCCGCACATGTCTGTCTCCACCACTGCCACGATCTCCTCGTCGGCCGCCCGGCCAAACTCCCGGAGAACGAATTCGCCCGCACGGATCCCGATGGCAAGACCGGGGCACCAGTGTCCGTGGAAGTCCACCACACGTTGAATCTGCTCCTGACTCAGCGCCGTCCCGCCCATCCGATCCCCTCCGTGTCAGCGGCGCGCGGCCGCGCCCGTGGCGGGCCTCGCCCTGAGAATGTATCCGAGCGCGTCGTCCGCGAACCGATCAATCACGAGACCGGCGCGGCGGAACAGCCGTCGTATCTCCTCGAGGGGCGGCATCAGATCGTGCTCGACGGTCGTCCCGGCCTTGCGATGAACATCGTTGATCGCGGCGAAATTGATGAAGTGGACGATGACCACGAGGCCGTCCGGGCGCAGCAAACCCGCCAGCCGCATCGCGGCCTCTTGCTTGTCGTCGAAGTGCGGAAAGACCTGGTGACACACAATACGGTCGAATCCACGCCCGCGGTCCCGGTACTCCTCGAGGGCCACGTGGTGCACCCGAACGTTTCTTCGACCGGACACGCGCTGACGACTCGCTTCCACCATGCGCGGGCTGATCTCCAACGCTTCCACTCGTCCACGGGGACCGACGGCGCCCGCCAGAATCTCCGTGAGCCGGCCCGTACCGCAACCGGGCTCAAGGAGGCGCAGACCGCGGGAGATGCGCGCGTCGGCCAGCAGTCTGCGGATCTTCGGCGCCTCATTCTCGCCGTACTCGGCTGCCGCCCATGGCGCGTTCACCTCTCCGTCGAAGTACACGGCTTTGGCGATGTTCATACGCTTTCCCCGCCCCGCTGCCGGGTGCCCCCCGGATCGCCCTACGGATTTCCCGGCGGATTTGGAAATCCGCGCATCGATACGCCCTGGCGGAAATGCAGGTAATGGCGTTGCCGGACCAACCGCACGGGTCCGCCCAGCACGCGACAACGAGAATGTTATCCTATTTGGATACGTGCTACCAGTCAACAGCCTTGCCGTCATCCCGCCCAACCTGCCGGGGCCTCGGAGCTCGTCGCGTGATTTCGACCCGGCAACGGCGACCACCCTGCGGACCGCCCCACCCATGCCCGGCCTGTCGCCCCCTTCGTGAAACGCCGCTCGAACCCAAACGCACCGGTCCTCTACAGGCGGCAAGAGCACCGCCGGGGCGGCACCGCCTCCTTGGCTTTCCATGTTGACACTCCCCGAGCCGTTCGTTAGCCTCCCGGATATACTTCGCTTCGGGGTCGGCCCGTCGCGGCACGTTTCGCGTACGCGGCAACAGAGATCGTCGGCGTCGGTCGGATGCGGAATTCCGGGAGGCATCTCAATGAACGAGCGACTCGGGCATCTGGTTCGGGATCAGGGGGAGGAAATCTGGGTCTCGCTGCGAGAGACGCGCGGAGAACCCCACGTCGAGTTGCGCGTGTACGAACGCCAGGCCGCCGTGAAGGCCGAATCGGCGCCGTGCCCGGAGCGGGTTTCGATCCCCGTGAGCCTCCTTCCGGTTCTCGTCAAGACGCTTTCCCAGGCGCAGGAGACGCTTGTCCACCGCGGGCTGCTCTATGTTCCGCCCGCTCCCAGGGTAACCCATATGGTGCGAGGGGACGCCCTCCTCTTTGGGATCCCGGAACGGCCCAAAACGCAGGCCGCCCGCAGGCACCCCCGTGTAACCCTGAACGTCCGGGGGGAATGCCGATTGCTGGACAAGAAGAGCTTCTGGCCCGGCAAGCCGGTCATCGGCGAAATCCTGAATGTGAGCTTGGGAGGCGCGCAGATGTGTCTTCCCACGCGCTTCCCCCGTTTCGGGCAGGTGGAGCTGTTCATGGTGGTCGACGGGATGATGTTCCGCGGACGCGCAGAGGTCGCCGGGGCGGATGCCGAAGTCCAGACCGGGCCGACGTACGGACAGTTCCGGCACAGCCTGCGCTGGGTGAGCCTCGAAGGTCCCGCCAGAGACGTCTTGACCAGGATAGTGGAATCCCGCACCCAAAAACGCGCGGAGGCCGTCGTATGACCGGGGTTTGGGCCCGAGACGAGTGATGGGTGAGGGCGCGGCGGCGGCCGCAGACCCCGCCGGCCCTCGGTACGCCGCCTACGACCGCTTCAACACGATCTGCTCGAGCAGATTGGCGACGTCCTCGCCGCGGTCCGTCGCCGTCTCCATCGTCTCGTAGATCTCCTTCCACTTGATCACATCGAGGGGTGCCACGTTTCCCGTGAACAGCGCGGCGATCGCAGCCCGCGAGATCTCGTCCGCCTCGTTTTCTAGGCGATTGATCTCTATGCAGGGCGGCTGGATGCGCGCAGCATCCGGCAGCCCGGAGACGCCGAGAACGATCTGTTCGGTGCAATGCACGATGATTGCCGCCAGTCGAAGCGCCTCGGGCGTCGGCCGTTCCACCTTGTACATGGCCATCCGGAAGGCGGCGCCCTCGATGAGATCCAGGACGTCGTCCAGTGTGGCCGCCAGCTTGTGGATGTCTTCCCGGTCGCCAGGCGTCATGCCGCTCCGGTGCAGGGTCTGGATGATCCGGTGGGTGATCTTGTCCCCTTCGTGCTCGTACTCCTCCACGGCTCGCCACTGATCGGCGCTGCCCCGGAAATCGTGTAGCATCTGCTCCAGCGCCTTGGCCCCCTGGTGGACGTTGCGGGCCGCCTCGCCGAACATCTCGAAGAATTTCTTGCTGCGGGAGAAGGATCGGAATTGCACCATGACGTCGTATGACTCCTTTTCCTGCGGCGGACCCGGCGTCACCGGCGCGGGTTTGACGGCCGCTCGGTGATCATCCCGACCGTCTCGATCCCGGCCGCCTTCAGCATGTCCATGACCTCGATCACCAGTCCGTACGGCACCTGACTGTCGCCCCGGAACTGCACGGTCCGCTCTCGATCCCGCACCGCGGCCGCCAGGCGATCCCGCAGCGCGGCGCGCGGCACCTCCTCGGTATTCAAGAAGATGCGTCCGTCTCGGCGCAGCGTCAGGGTCAGGCGGTCCTGTTCTTTGACGTCGGAATGCTCGGCCCGGGGAAGCTCGACGTCCGTGCCCCGCTGCAGCATCGGCGCGGTCACCATGAAGATCACGAGGAGCACCAGCATCACATCCACCAGAGGGGTGACGTTGATCTCGGACAGCACGCGTCGATCGGCGGACCGCGACGGCAGCGACATCGCCATGGAGGCCCCCTTAGCCTCTCGCCTCGACGCCGCCCGCGCCGGCGAGAGCCGCGCGGGCAACCCGGGCGATCAACTCCGAGGCCGCCCCGTCCATCTCGATGGCATGGGTCTTGACGCGGGAGACAAAGTAGTTGTACGCGACGACCGCGGGAATGGCCACAAAGAGGCCGGCCGCTGTCGCAACCAACGCCTCCGCGATCCCTGCGGAAACACTGGCCAGCCCGCCGCTCCCGGTGCGCGAGATCGCTTCAAACGACCGCATGATCCCGATCACGGTTCCGAAGAGACCAACGAACGGACTGATGTTTCCCAGCGTGGCCAGCGAGGTCAGCCGCTGCTCCAGCCGCTCGATCTCCGACGCGGTGACCCGCTGCATGGCTTCGCGGGCGGCCAGACTGGCTCGATCCAGCTCCGGTCCGGTATGGAACCCCGGATTGGCGGATTCGAGCGGGAGGAACTCCCGCAGCCCGGATGCCAGCACCGCCCCGAGGTGGCTTCCCTTCGGGAACTCGCACGCCGCCAGCGCCTGGCGCAGCTTCCCCTCGCCGACCTGGTCCAGGACGCGGCGAAGGAGTCCGGTCGAAGCCGCCCGGGTTTGTCGGAACGCCCACCAGCGCTCTCCGATCACGGCCAGCGAGTACACGGAAAAAAGCGCCAGCGAAATCATCGTCAACGAAACCAGATACGATCCCGCGCGCATCAAGGCGGGTACGATCAATTGATCCATACCATGTTCCCGTCGCCGTTTCGCGGCGATCGACTCCTTCCCGAAGGGTCAACGGCGTTCAGTATACCTTCGGCCCCGACGGGCTGTCACGCCAATTGCGTTCCCCCTTGCTGCCGGACGGTGTGTTTGTTATGGTCTGGTCGGGTCTGCGACGACACCCATGACGGGGGGTCCCATGGTCCCTGGGATCAACACCGCGGTGAGGCGCGACGGCGTGGAATATCAGGTGCAGACGGAAGATCTGGGCACCAAAAACCCGATCATCCTCACGCTGGCGTACAGAGACGGGGCCGTCGTCCTGCGCGAGACGCTCGATTACGGTCAGACGCTTGCCGCGAACCCGCCGCCGGCGCTCATCCGGGCGCTGATGGACGCGCAGCACCACAGGATTGCGCGCCACATTTCGGATGGAGAGTTGGAGCCGAAAACCCGCGGTCCGGAGCGGCCCGCGGCCCTCCCGCGGAAATCCGTGGACGACCTGATCGAGGAATACCTCCGCGCCCGTCGGGGAGGACAAGCCGGCCGTCCCGTGCGCCGGACCCCGTAGCCCCCCGTGTGTCCGCACCCGACCGGGTCGGTGGCTCCTCGGGCCCCCGAATCGAACGGCCGGGTTCGGGCGGCGGCGCCGGACGCCTACGGCGCCGCGTCGACCCGCCCGGCGTCCTCGCCGCCCTCGCGGGGCAGGGGCCTCAGGGACTCCCGGAGGCGGAGGTCCGCCTGTCGGGTCTGTTCCAGCATCCGCGCCAGGTGCCTGTTCTTCCCACCCTCCTGTACCGCATACTTCCGATAGATTCCCTCCAGTTCCGCGAACAGCGCCTGCGGGCGATACTCGGCGGCGGCGGCGAACCGCTCCAGCGCGACGCGGCGCTCCTCGCACAGGCTCGCCAACAGGCCGAATTCCTCCATCACCGCCGGTTCCGTCATCGTGGCGAGCAACCGCTGCTGCTCCTTGAGATACCCGCGGAGCGGTTCGAACCTCGCTTCCAGATCCTGAAAGACCTGCTCGACGGCGCGCTGCTCATCCTCCAGATACCGGCTCAGCGGAAGCGGCTGCTCGTCCAGATACTGATTGGCGCGCTCGAGAGTCTTCCGCTGCTCGGCCAAGAACCCTTCGAAGTCCTCGAACTGCGCCTTGAGTTCGCCGCTGAGGTGCGCGCCCACCCGCTCCAGATTGCTCGCCTGACCCTCAAGAAACTCGCGCAAAGGCCCGAGGCGGGTGTCTAGTTGTCTCAGACATTGATCCACGTGCCGCCGCGCCTCCATGAGATGGCGCTGGAACGGGGCCAGGCGCTCTTCCAGCAGGCGTTTGGCCTCCGCAAGGATCCCGGCCTGCTCGTCGAGTTCCTGGCGAATGCGCTCCAGAGGGGGAGAGATGGACCACACGGATGACCGGCTCCGGCCTGTCTCGGGTGCGGGTCCCTTTTGGGCGGGCGGGTCCGAGGCCGGGGAGGGCGTCTCGCCGGCGTTCGGACGGCCCGTCCACCGCGACAGAAACGAAGATTGCGCCATGATCGCCTCGGTGTCTGCGGGGTTTGCCGCGTAGAAACGGCGGGACGCGCGATGCGGTGCGTACCCTGGAAGTGGCGGTACGCTCTCACAAACGCGCGGGGGTGTCAAGGTGAAACCGCCGTCCCGATATGTTGTAAAGAGACATGGGTGACACTTCTGGCCTCCTGCGCTAGACAGGAGGTGCATCCCAAAAAGGAGGTCACCCATGTCCAAGGTCATGCTTACCCCAGAGCAGCAGATT
>Ga0116185_1002241_pt1 | contig 18183 bp, 15 predicted proteins | sample AD_JPNNA7_MetaG_FD_89754 | JGI IMG/M metagenome (GOLD analysis project Ga0116185, IMG submission 89754) | Active sludge microbial communities of municipal wastewater-treating anaerobic digesters from Japan - AD_JPNNA7_MetaG | ecosystem: Engineered > Bioreactor > Anaerobic > Digestate | place... | reverse complement strand
CGGGGCGAAATCATAGACGCCATGGGGAAGGCGCGGCGCCGGCACATGCCCGGGGAGGCCGGGGATGTTCACGTGGAGCAGGTACGCGATGAATTCCAGGAGGTTCACCAGCTGCGGGTCTGCAAGAGAGCGCTGGAGATTGCCGAGCTTGAGCTCGTTGTATTTCTGGAATTTTTGCTGGTAGACTTTAATTCTATTTATGATATCAGGATTCGCTTCCATGATCTCTGCGTTGTTTATCTGTATATAAAAATAAAAATACCTAATGCCGAAAACGGCATTCGTCAAAACCTGGTGATGTGTTACATATAAGGCCCGCATGCCTGCGGCAGGGGCTGGATTAATAACATTAAAACTGCTGATCTAAAAAGCAAGTAAGAATTCATGCTTTTACACTATTAATTGAAAATAGTTCATGCAACTGTACATTTATTGCCGATTATATATAGTGATAGGGAGCCATACCAGGGATACAAGGAGCCAGATATGCAGGAACTCATTAATGAATCCATCATCACCATGGTGAATGACGGTACGCTGAGCATGGAGCGGGTAAAAAGCCTTATTTATATAAAATCTTTCATTGACCGCATTTCAACGAGGAATTATATCGAGGAAGAATCAGCCCGGGACCTGGAGAAGAAATACGGAGTCAGGCCGAATATTATTACCTGGGGTGATTATTTCCAGACCGAGATAGCCACCTCCCTCGCGGTATTATCCGAGGAGGAGTTTGACCGGGCGGTGGCGACGCTCAGGTTCGATATGGTGGCAAGCTGGTTCATATTCTGTGAAAAGGGTGATGATTTTTTTGAATGGGTGGACCTGACCCACGAGGCCATCGTACAGGCCAAGGAATCAGGCTACACGCAGGAGGAAGAGGAAATCCTGCACCTCAAGATATTGAAGGATTATTACACGAACCTCGGCCTGGTGAACAATTTCACCGACGCGGAGATGCAGTGGTTCGACGGGTTTCAGGAGGCGAAGGTGGTGTAGGCCCCCGGGAGGGGTTTATATTGATTACATTCTATAATAGCGCTTAATTCATGATCGAAAAACCGGGCTAGTCCGGTTTTTTCGTTTTATGGAGATAGATGGTATACATTTTATGAAAGATGACAACACCCAGTACGGTCCCGAGGATATTGCACAGAAGGTCGGTGATGGATGATGTCCGGGCCGGCATGTAGACCTGTATCAGCTCGATGGTCAGGCTGAGGAAGGAACCGGTAAGGATTGAAAATAGATAGCACGGGTATCTCTTTTTCACACCATAGGCTATGAAAAGGGCCGGAAGAAAAAATCCCAGCGGAATAAAGCCAGATATGTTGAGTATGATATCAGAATAGAATTTCATTTCCCTCCAGTAGTTTGTCCACGGTTTTGATAAAACCAATTTTTTTATGGGACGGAGGTGTTTCGGGATAATCAGGTTGTTGCGGTTGGAAATGATATTATTAATTGTCGGGCCTGATCTTTCGTTCATCGGATAGAGGGCGATGATATCTTTTTGCCGGGATAGCGATGTATAATCATTGTTTTTCCAGCTTCCATAATTCCTGGAAATCTCTCCTTGATGCAACGCGGATCGGTATACGGCAAGACCCAGTACTTCCCCTTCCCAGGGGACCCGGATACGGGGATCGTTGCCGACTATGAGGCGGGCCCCTGAAAGATCATTCTTCATCGGATTGAGAGTATATCCTGGAAAAACCGAGGCTTCCCTGCCGTCAATATAGACGGTTGTTCCCGCTGTTGACAGCACCACTGTTATGAAAACGGTCTTATCAGTCAAAAGCGCCTCTGTGACGCCCGCTTCATGATACGCGTACTCCCCGGAAGGCCTCTGGATCCGCCTTCGTAAAATCAATTCGGACTTCCATTTGGCCATCATGAAGACTTCCGGATCCTTATCGTCATAAAAGCAAAGAATATTCGATAGCCAGCTTCGCGTTGCAGGGTAGGGTTTCAGCACTATTTCGATCGTTAATTCTTCGCCGCCGTTGCAATGTGAGAGCAGCGCCGGGTGAGATGGAATGTTCCGCTCCATTATCAGGTTGTTTCGCATGAGCATTATTCCATTGCTAGTGCGTAACCGATGTGCGTTGTTCGCGAACGTGAATTTATAGGGCCACAGGCCGGCAGTGAGAAGGACCAGCACTATAATGAAATTGAAAGCGGCTAACAGTGTTTTACATTTAATCAACGGGCAATAGTATGAAAACATGACTGCTCGATACGATTCTCACCAGGTGCCATTCAGGGCAAGGGAGACGCGATTCCGATAATAACCGCTTATTTTCTTTACGGCAGCTCCATTGCTATACACATAGCCGCCGAATAAGCGATATCCTGTAACAAATGAATAATTCCATGTGAAGTTGTAGGCTACGGTGGCCGATATATGCTCGGTGAATTCATAGGTGGCTGATGCTGAGAGACCGATAAGCCTGTCAGTTGTTTTTCTTGCAAAAATATTGGATTCGCCGTAAAAAAGCGATGAAGCAAATGAAAACTTGTCGAATATCTGCCGGGTGAGGTTCCCCGTCATGAACCAGTTCGTCGTTGGATCGGAATTATTGGCCAGTATGGAGTTCTGGTAGGTGAAATTCAAGCTGGCATTGGTCCTTTGATCGACGTCATGGGAAACCATGAGGTAGGCATAGAGGCTTATATCGTAGGGGGTCGCAGGGGGGATCACCACCTGTACGCCGGATACAGTAACATTGCTGCGGGTGCTGATGGGGCGGAAAACGAAATCCGGTGAGATTCGCCCTTCAATGTATAATTGCCTGGTGAAATCATGGCGATAGCCCACGCCGGGCCTGTGAACCTGGAGAATGCCTCCGGGATATGATTTCGTCCACTGATACTCGTAAAATAAATAGGTATAATTGGATGAGTCCCAGTGGATTTCATGATGCATGCGCGCCGAATTGACCATTGAATAGTTAAGGTCCTGGTTAATGTAGGACCTGAAAAAATATCTCTCGATATACCACTGTCTGGTTCTAGTGTAGAAATATTTGCTGAACTGGTTCGCGTATACCAGGCGTATCGTATAATACTTGTTGGCTTCAAATACTCCGGTCAGGCTGAATTCGTTTCTCCAGTAACGCATCCTTCCTTCACTGTTCCCGAACAAAGCTTCAAATCGGTCCGGTTCGGGATAATTCTGGAACGATTCGGAAATTTCGAATGAAACAAGTTCGGAAAATTCTTTCTCCAGGTTCAGGGTCACATCCTGGTTGTTGTTTGTTAAACCGAAATGACGGGCATAAATCTGCTGGTTCACATGGCCCATCAGGTCAAGGGTATAGGTTTTCCCTTCGTGCCGCAGTCCCAGCCCCACCAGCACCTCGGTGATATAGTCATACTTTTTTTTCTGAAGCGGGGTCTCGGCAATAGCGCGGATATTGTCATCGAAAGTTTCCCGAATGGTGCCGATTATGTTGAGTTCCCACGCAAGGGACATTCCGACCGCCGAAAAAAGCAGCAATGCCAATAATACGCAAATTAAAGAAAAGTATTTTCCCATGGCAGGATATTATCGTCCATGGCCGAGGAGCATTACGAAGATTGTCCTGAAAAAAATTTCAACATCCAGCTTCAGGGACCAGTTGTCGATGTATTCCAGGTCCAGGTCCATCCACTGGTCAAAGCTCAGGTCATTGCGGTTGGGTTGTATCTGCCAGATGCAGGTGATGCCCGGTTTCATGGACAGGCGCCTCCGGTGCCATACGTTGTACTGGGCCACTTCCGAGGGGAGTGGAGGCCGCGGGCCGATGAGGCTCATCTCTCCCCTGAATACGTTAAACAGCTGGGGAAGCTCGTCAAGGCTTGTCTTCCTCAGTATCTTTCCTATGACGGGAATGATGCGCGGGTCGTTTTTTATTTTAAAGGCGGGGCCGTCAGCTTCATTGAGGGCCTTTAATTCCTCCAGCTTTTTTTCCGCGTCCTTCACCATGGTCCGGAACTTGTACACATTAAATAACCTTCCGTTCAGACCCACCCGCTCCTGTTTGAAAAGCACCGGTCCGGGTGAAACGATTTTTATTATGACAGCAATTATCGCTAAAAATGGAGACAGCAATATAAGCATGATCCCGGATATCATATAATCCGAAAAGAGCTTCACTAAAAGGTCACGGTGCCGGTTGCTTGTGGAGCTTAATACCATCGAGGGAATGCCGTTTAATTCATCAAAATAAACCTGCGCTACCTTTGGCTCGTAGAACAGGGAATGGATGTGCCAGTCAGGAAAGATCCGTACCTTGATGCCCATCAACTCGATGAGATGAATGTAGGCTTCGATGTTATCTATCTGGTACATGGGCATGGCAAAGATAACTTCATCAACGACTTCCTTGATTATAAGGGTCTGGATCTCGTCAACGATCCCGATGACCTTTATGTCGTCTTTTACGGTTTTGCCAACCCTGTCTTTTTTAATGTCAAGGCACCCGATGATATTGTATTGTTCCTTCATGGAGTTGATCAGGTTGATTGCCCCCACGGCCCGCTCCTTGCTGCCGATGATGAGGATGTTGCATTTATTGTAGTCTGATTGCTTCAATTTCTTGTTTGACCAGTATATGATGGCTTTGCTGATCATAAGGATGACAATATTGAGAATATAAAAAATTCCGAGGAACAGGCGGCTCACATCTTTAATTTTAAGCAAAAAGAGAAGAAGGACCAGGATGATTATTCCGGCTGAAACCACTTTTATAATATCGCTGTAAAGGTCCGTTAATTTCTGGGATGTGGGGGAGTCTGTGTTGGTATACGTTAATAATATGAACCAAATTATTACAATGAACAGTGATATGATGATATAGTCAGGGGCCGCACCCAGGCCTGAATAGTTTAAGGGCAGGAAATAAGCTTTTATATAATAAGCTAATATATACGAGAGGACACTGAGTCCAACATCCAGGATCCTGTTCAATTGTATAATGAGCTGGCGTTTTTGTAATTTATCTAATAACAAATTTTTCCTTCACGGGTAATGAATTTCATTTTTCATTTAATTATTCTAAAGACTATTGCCTATAAGACTCTTCATGTTTTAATTATAATAACCGCGGATGAAAAAAAATTTAGAATATACAAAATAAAATAGTATTGTTTATATTAGTTGACTGAAAAGTGTTATAAACGTATGGATTTATTTTAAATAATTATAACGAATAATAGTCAATTCAGAAGTCAATAAAAAAATCAGGGCAGTGGTTTTTATGAATTAACCACAAACTTCTAACCACATACGTGCCTGTCGATCATCGTGGGTTCAGGTTCACTGATGCATCCATGAGCCTTCCCGTAAAATCGTTGGGTGAGGTCATGGAAAATACTGGTGCGTTACTGGGTCGCGAAAACCGGTCAGAAGCGCAACTGCGTCCATTGGGTAAACTTTATCATTTAACAAGACATTTGTGTTGTTTGGACTGCAAAGGCGGGATCCGGCGGAGTTTCAGATGATGGTATTGCAATGAAATTCTGAAGAAGTGTAAAGTATGATGAAGTGTATCCGATGGAATTCTATAATACTGGAGATGATCTGATACAGTTTATCATGGGGCATGTAATTCACTCCAATTTTTGTAAAATCTAAAGAGACTGCCAGGCCGCCCCGGTATATATTTTTTTTAAAAACATAACTTTTTGTTGACGATGACTAAATTCTTAAATATATTATTTTGGTTTTAGAAAAAAACCAGATCATAGATAAAACCAGTAACTGGTTGCATCTTTATTCTATAAACATTTTTTCAAAAATAAAAAGATACAGGATATGGAGCAGATAATATGAAAAGACGTCTGTCTTTGTTGTTCAGTGTGCTTACGATGATAATTATTCCTTCATGCAGTAATGATATCATCAGCGCCATAAAAAATAATAGTAATGCCTATCGGATGTTGGTTTATACCAGTGGATTGTCGATTACATGGTACAACGAAACAACAGAACTCAATGATCATGATTTCAGCATCTCTCCCAATGACCGGCATGTGAGCCGGACGTCCGGGGTTGCCCCGCTGGCCGTGCACTTCTTCGCTGATTTCGTTGATTCAGCCGAAGGTAGTGAAAGAATTGAAAGGTTCCATCATTATGATTACACATGGGATTTCGGAGACGCGGGAAGTGGCAACTGGGGCACCACGGAAAAATCAAAAAACACCGCAAAGGGGGCGGCGGCGGTCCACGTGTTTGAAAATCCCGGAACCTACAGCGTTGTCCTCACCATCAGGAACCATTCCGAAGTCGTGGGCACTGAAAAATACAGCATAACCGTCACCGATCCGAATGCGGCATACAGCGGGACCAACACAACCTGCGTTAATAATGCCGGCGATACCGATTTCAGCGCTGCTCCGGCAGGAGCACGGACCATCAGCACCAATGACCTTTCTACCATTGTCCAATATGCAACAAGCGGAAGCAGGATCCTTTTTAAGAGGGGTTCTTCATGGACCACGGCCGGCTTGACATGGCCGGACAATGCAGGTCCAGTGACAATCGGGCGCATACGGGACCGGCATCAATCCGGATACGCTGGGAATCTATGATAACGCGCCCCGGATAACCGTGACCGGCGGAAACTTTCTAAACCTGAGCTTTAAGCAGGACTGGAGGATCATGGACCTGCATCTGATAGATACGACCAGGAGAAATGGAAGTTTTGGAGGCGCCTCTGATATGCAGAGGTTGCTTTTCTATCGATTGAATATTGAAGGTTTTGGAGTCGGCCTGGGTTGGACCCACTGGAATGAAAGAAGCCTTATGCGTATTGACGATATGGTTGTTGCGTCATGCGCCATCTCTGGCAGTGCGACCAACATTGTCTATGTGGGCAGTGAGCGGCTGGCTCTGCTGGGAAACATCATGCATGACGCCCAGCAATCCCATGTCGTCCGGGTATGGCAGGCATACAGAAGCGTCATCGGCCATAATATGATATCCGGCTCCAGTGTGAATTCAGCGGAGGGAAGACATGCCCTGAAACTGCATGGACCGGGTTTGCGGCCGGGAAGTATAAGTGGCACCAGCCTTGGGGTGCCGACTCCCGGAACTGGTTTGCTGGATGTGAAGACGCAATTCACCATCGTGGCGGATAATATTTTCGGCTCCTCCGGCCCCTGGCCTGTGGCAATCGGTCCACAGGATGGGCAGGCCGATGAAAGGCTTTCCCATATAATATTTGAGAGAAACCGGATTCACCCGGATTATGGCACCCAGAGCGTCACTACCGTGCAGGTGGCCTTGATCGTCTGGGCGCGGCACTGCACAATCCGTAACAACATTATCGACGGCACCGGGGCTAACAGGTACTTTGACGGCATGGTGGTTGACAGGCGCGGCATTGAACCTGCCCCGACGAACGTGGAGATCTATCACAACACAATCTACAGGGGCGACAACGTTTCGGTAACGCCCACAGCCATACAGATCGGGGCTGTGGTAACCGATTCAGAGGCGCGAAACAACCTGGCATCGTTTCCCTATGCGTCCGGACCAGTGACGCTGGTGGAGGACCTGAGCGGTGTCCTGGCCAGATCGAACAATCTGCTCACCGATGACGCCCGGTTTGTTCTTCCCGGCGCGGCCGACCCCCTGGCCCGGGATTACCGGCTGCAGGCCGGATCTCCCGCGCTTGGCCAGGGGGCCAGTGTTCCTGTCTTTGATGATTTTTTTATGAATTTCCGGCCTGCATCCTCGGCTGATCTCGGGGCATTGGAGCAATAAGGCTTTTTCAAGAGCGGCTCTTGCATGATCCTTTACCGGTCATGCAGAAGAGGAGCACGGTTGTTTTCCTGATGGGTCCCTCTGGAGCGGGCCCGGCGTTGGGTCTAGTAGTGGAGCATGTCCGAAGTCATTAGGACGGTGTAGGTGAAGATGCCGGTGTTCGGAACGGTTCCCCGAGTCACGTTGTTTTATTGTTTAACTCAAGACGTCACGGAAGGAAACGGCGGGAGTTAAACCGGACCAGTTCAGTGACCCCGGGCACGTCCTACTGGATCCGGGAGCGGCATTTCTCCGGCCTGCTTTCAACAAATAAGATGTCAGGACCACTCGTATGCTGACCTCTCGGCACTTACCCAGTCTTTTTAATGTACCATCTTAATGTTATTGTTCAGGAATGAACTAAATTACATTGTTCACTCCAAAATTATTATTTTATCTGTCAAGTATATTAAATCCTCGGTTATTTTAAATATAGAATTTTCCATGGATAAAAAGTATTAAATACAATTTGAATTATTGAATTATTTATTGACTGTTTAATAGATAAAAATAATAAAATACCAAAAATAAAATTTAAGGCCGTTATCCGGCGCTTTTTTACGTTAGAAATGGCCTTGTTTGAGAGTCGGCGTGTTCTGGTTAAACGCACTATGTATCATTCGCCTCTCCTGATTTGGATGCAATTCCCTTGTAAAGCAATAATTTAGGTCGTGAAGTGAATAAAAATATTAAATTAATTGCCATAAAGGCATTGATCTTTGTAATAATCGGATACGGTCTCTCGCAGGTACTTAGATTGGCGGGAAACCTTGTGCTCACAAGATTACTGGCGCCTGAATTATTCGGTTTAATAGCCCTCGCGCATGTTTTTCATCGGGGCCTCGGCCTGTTCTCCGATATCGGAATTGAACCGGGGGTGATTAGAAGTAAAAGGGTAAATGATCCGGTTTTTCTCAAGACAGCGTGGAGTATCCAGTTCATTCGCGGTATATTGCTTTTCGCCTTAACCGCCATTATAGCCTATCCGGTATCACTGATTTACGGCAGTCCCGTGCTGTTTTTTATTCTTCCAGTAATTGGTATAACCTCACTATTTCAGGGGTTCCAGTCATGTTCCCTTTATCTTCTCAATAGAGACCTGAATCAGGGAAAACTTGTTTTTATTGATCTGGCTGGGCAGGCGGTAACCCTCGTCGTGATGATTATAATCGCCTATGTATATAAGAGCATATGGGCACTGGTAATCGGATCTCTTGTTGCGCCACTCATTAAATCAATATGGAGCCTGCACCTACCAAACAATTCAGGCACGGGGTTTAAGCTGGAAAAAACAGCCGCCCATGAGCTTATATCCTTTGGTAAATGGATTTTCATCTCCACAGCCATGATGTTTCTGGCAACACAGGCTGACAGGATTCTGCTGGGAAAAATATTTCCCCTGGCGCTATTCGGAGTATATAATATAGCAGCGATGTTTGCCGAACTGCCAAAGGAGGTTATGGACAGTGTGGGGAACAGGGTTTTATTTCCCCTGATTTCGCAATTCAATCACCTTCCGCGCAATGAATTAAGGGATAAAATAAAAAACAAACGAAAATACCTGTTGTTGCCTTTGATTCTGTTGATTGCTGTGCTTGTTTGTTCCGGAGATTTTTTAATCCGCTTTTTATACGACAAGCGCTATGAACAGGCGGCATGGATGCTTCCCATGCTTGCATTGGGAATCTGGCCATTCGTGCTCCACCTTACAGTTAACCGGAGTCTTTATGCCATAGGGAAGCCGAAATTTATGGCGTTGGGAGATATGATTAAGTTTGTATACATGGTGATCAGCCTTCCTCTTTTTTACTCCTTTGGCGGGTATTTTGGGGCTGTTCTGGCTGTTGTATTAAGAGAAATACCTGTTTATATAGTTGTAAATATAGGTCTTTCAAGGGAAAAGCTTTCTTTAATTAAACAGGACGCGTGGGCAACCCTGCTTCTTTTTGTATTAATAACTCTTGGAATATGGTTTCGTCTGTTTCTCAATTTGGGCATACCCGGAATACATGGAGCCTAATCATTGACCGCTCATAAAAATTTTATTAATCTGGTGCATGTATGAATTTTCTTGTACCGGTAATGATGTGGGGATGGATCCCCGTTACCATCATTCTCTTTCGTAAATTTGCCCCTCAAAAGGCCATTCTGATTTCCGTTATAGGCGGAATTCTCTTTTTGCCTGCTACTGCTTTTGATATACCGGTAATTTTGTATAATAAAGAAACCGCAATTGCTATATCTTTGCTGTGGGGGATAATATTTTCATACAAAAAATCAGTCCCGTCCTTCAGTACGAAGCCTTTCAATATACCGATTATCCTATGGTGTATCATGTCACCCTTTCTATCCATTTTGACAAACGGTTTGGGCCTTTACAATGCCGTTGCCGCTGTTATTGAAAGCTCCCTGGCATATGGCGTTTTTTACGTGATAGGGCGCATCTATTTTTCCGATAAAGATGCACTGCGGCTTTTAACCACCGGTATAATTGTAGGGGGGCTTATCTATGTTCCCCTTGCGCTTTTTGAGGTTCGGATGAGCCCGCAGCTTTCAAATATTTTTTACGGATTTTTTCCCCACAGTTTCGCCCAGCATTTCAGGTATGATGGATACAGGCCCATTGTTTTCATGCAGCACGGACTCATGGTTGCGATGTGGATGTCTGTAACATTTACAGTCTCTCTCTGGTTATACGGCACCAGGGAAGTTGTTACATTAAAAAAAATACCCATGTCCGTAGTAATCATATTTCTTTTAATAACAACGGTACTATGCAAATCCGCCAACGGATGGATTTATTCAATGTCAGGCGTCTTCGCCTATTATTATTATAAAAAAACGAAATCAACATTGATTTTCAAATTGCTGGTTCTGGCAATTCCGGTATATCTAATTCTCAGGGTATCAGGAATACTGCCGATTAATGCAATAATAGACTTTTCAGCATCAATATTTGATGCTGAGCGGGTTGATTCACTTGCCGTGCGATTATTTCAGGAGGATGTGTTCAGTCAAAAGGCACTGGAGAATCCTCTTTTTGGATGGGGCTGGATGGGACGGGCCTGGCCTAGGAACATGGCCACGGGAGAGGATGTTGTTCAGATGATAGATTCGCTGTATCTGATCGCCTTCAGTAATTATGGTTTATTTGGCCTTTTTAGCTTATATGCCGTTTTACTGTTGGGACCGTGGAAAGTTATGAAGTCCCGGACAGAATCCATAGATGCCATTGTTCTTGGTGTCATTCTGATATTTTTCACTATAGATACTCTTATAAACGGGATGGTAAACTCTGTTTTTATATTAACAGCCGGCGCTTTGAGCGGTTATTCAGATAAACTCAAGCTTGGTGGACACACGGTAACGTAAGATTGTTGTTATGGGAAAAAGACTCTGCATAATAATAGTAAATTATAAAACCCCGGAATTGACTGTCGACTGTATATGCTCCTTATACAGCCAGCTTGATCATGAAAAAGACGCGATAATAATCGTGGATAACTGTTCCGGCGACGACAGCATTGAAGCACTAGAACGCGGAATAGAAAAGAATGGATTAAGCGGTATTGCACGCGTCATACCCGCTCCGCACAACAACGGTTTTTCCTATGGTAACAACATAGGGATTGCGGCGATGGATGCAGAGTTCTATCTGCTCGCAAATTCAGACACGGTTTTTAACCGGGATTCGGTAAAAGAGCTTTTACATGCGGCAGAACTATTTCCTACGGCAATCATTGGCCCGCGGCTGGAATTTCCGAACGGAGAAGCGCAGGTTTCGTGTTTCAGGTTTAATACCCCTGTATCCGAGCTGATTAATTCAGCTGAAACCGGAATAATAACCAGCTGCTTAAAAAAATATAATGTCCCTCTCCCCATTCCCTCAGAAGTGCTAAGGCCTGATTGGATAAGCTTCGCCTGTGTTTTAATCCCTAGAGCTATTGTCGACAAGGTCGGGTTGATGGATGAAGGGTATTTCATGTATTTTGAAGATATAGACTTCTGCCAAAGAACGCGGCGGGCCGGATTTGATATTATTTACTGGCCGGCATCTCATGTTGTTCATCTTCAGGGAAAGAGCTCTGATGTGAATGAAACAATTATTCAGGAAAAAAGGCTGCCCCTATTTTATTATAAATCAAGATCACGGTATTTTATTAAGTTTTTCGGCAAGAGGGGATTTTTCCTGGCCAATGTATTGTGGACTTCAGGTAAAATTATTTCATTGTGCAAAGAGAAAGTGCTCGCCAGGAGGAAAAAATCAACCTGTTCATTTCAGTTTATTGATATATGGAAAAAATAGGGTGGATAATAATGGTACATTTACAAGCATGTCTTAGACCTTCAATTATCCGGAGTTTGAATTTTTTTATGTGCGTTTTATTTCTAATAGAGAAACAGGCGTGAGCGTGTGGCAACAGCAGGAATAAAAATCAGGACCTTTTTCAACGACTTTGGAAAGGTCAAGCATGAAAATATTCTAAGGATATTCTTGGCCCTCAGAGGGATCGCCATTTGCCTGGTAGTACTTGCGCATACTGCCATCAGCCTTCTGTCGTCACAGCTGAACCTGCTTCCCGAAACAACATCGATCCTGTCACTCTATGATTTCTGGCAAATACCCTCTCCGGGGAAATTTATTACACTCGAACTCTGCAGATGCGCAGTGCCGCTTTTTTTGTTTTTCGCGGGATTTCATCTTGCAAGGTTTCCACAGTCGGGCAGGGGGAGCTGGAACAATATTAAAAGTTTGTTAGTCCCGATGATATTCTGGTCACTGGCGGCATGGGTCATAAGCTGGAGGAAAGGATCCGGTTGGGATGTCCCTGAATTTTTACGTCTGTTTTTCACGGGGAAGGCCCAATTGGGCTATTTTTTTATCATTCTTATTATTCAGTATTATATCATTGCAAACTGGCTGGCATCCGCAATAAAATTAAAACCTAAACTTGTGCTTGCCGGTGCGTTTATAATGCAACTGCTGGTGCATGTATTTGATTATATTTACCTGTTAGACAGCTTGAAAATAATAGAATCATTCCAATGGACAGCCAGCACGGGACCGTTTCCGGAATTCCTTTTCCCAAGGTTTATTTTTTCATTAACACTGGGCCTATGGGCAAGCATATATGTTAATGATTTTAAAAACATATTGAAGAAATATTTTATACCGATTATTGTCATAGGCATTTTCGCGGCGGCATCCATGTTGCTGGAAACAGGATCGATCTTCCATAGATTTTACAATACCTTTCATGTTTCGATGTTTGATGCGGCTTCAAAAGCATGGGCGGAATGGAAAATTACGACCGCATTCTGGACCTTGGCCGCCGTATTCCTGATCATCGGCTTTTCACAGAGGTTCCTGCCTTTTAAAAAGGGGCTGGAATTATGCGGTAAAAACTCTTTCCAGATTCTCCTTCTTCACGGCATGGTGCTGTATATCCTTAAACTGGTTGAGTATAAATTTCTTGTGAATCACATCTGGTTCGGAGTAACCGGATTCATAATAACTTTTTTTCTGACATTGGGAATTCCGCTTGCCTTTACGAAATTAGTCCAGCGATGGTGTCCGGGAAAAGTAAAATATTTATTGATAGGATCATAAGAGGAAACTGTATTGCATTATCCGGGTATAGTGTATGAATAAACCATCCACCATGAAGAAAAACATAGCGTATCTTGGCCCCGAGATACCGGCTATATCAGCGACATTTATCTATAATGAGATCATAGGGCTTGAAGAAAAAGGGATTAATGTATTTATTTATTCAGTTCATTATCCTGAGGTTATGGCCGAAGAACCTGAAGCAATAAAAATTTTTGAAAAGACACAATATCTATATAAAATTCCGAAATATAAGTTTGCGCTATTTGTTGTTTTCGAATTAATAACCAATTTTAGGAATTATATCAAAACTGCGGGAAAGCTTTTACATGACATCAGATCAATAAAACTGATATCATCCGATTCGGTAAAACTCATTTTTCAATTTTTTGCTGGAAGCGTGCTGGCTTATGAACTAAGAAAAAAGGAGGTTCAGCATCTGCATGTCCATTTCGCCCATGTGCCGACCCAGATCGGCATGTATGCCGCCGGCTTATCCGGGATACCCTTTACGTTCACCGCCCATGCCAATGATATTTTTGAAAGGGGTCTGCTATTAAAAGAAAAAGCCGATAGATCAAAACAAGTTATTACGATTTCCGAATACAACAAGCGATTCCTCGTTTCGAAGGGAATCAGTCCGGAAAAAATATGCATCGTGAGATGCGGAATAAAGGCAAACATTAAAAATTCAACAAAAAAGAGTAAAAAAGTTCCTGTTATTGGCAGTATCGGGCGCCTTGTAGAGAAAAAGGGCATGGATGTATTAATTGCCGCCTGCGTGTTGTTAAAAAACGACGGCATTCGATTTAAACTTGAAATCGCTGGCGACGGCCCGCTATTGCAGCCTCTTGCGGCACTTGCTGAAAAATTAAATATTAGTGAAAGGGTCGATTTCATTGGCCCTTTACGCCATGACAGGGTCTTTGATTGGCTCAAAAGTCTTAGTGTCTTTGCCCTTGCGTGCAAGCGTGATAAAAATGGAGATGCGGACGGTATTCCTGTTGTATTGATGGAAGCCATGGCATATGATATCCCGGTACTTTCAACATCCATTACTGGTGTTCCGGAACTCGTTGAGCATGAAAAGACGGGACTGCTTTCACCGCCGGAAAATGCTGAATTATTGTATAAAAATCTTAAAAGAATTTTATCAGATAAGAAACTGAGAAATAAATTAGTCGCTGGAGCAAGGAAGCGTGTGGAGGAAGAGTTCAGCCAGGATATCAATATTGAAAGAATTTATAAAATAATTATGGAACAATAGTCGCATTTTTCATCATTATATGCCGCATAAAACAGAGTATGCCTCTTGTTAAAAGAGGACAATCAATCAACATGTAAGTAAAATTTTATTATTGATTGGTTGAAAGATAAAATCTGTACATTATAATATAAATAAGGAAAAATCATGTCACAAACAGAGCCCAGAATAGTAATTATTGCGCCATGCAGGAATGAAGAAAAATTCTTGCCAGATCTTATCAGAAGCCTGGAAAATCAGACCTTGAAGCCGGTCGAATGTATTATTGTGGATGATGGTTCCACGGATAAAACACCGGAACTAGTAAGCGAAGCTGAAAAAAGAAACAGCTGGATCAGGCTTGTCAGGAAAGAGGATCGAGGGAAAAGGTCGGTGGGGCCCGGCGTAGTGGAGACATTTTACTATGGATATGAGAAACTTCGGACAAAGGATTGGGACTATATTTGCAAACTGGATGGGGATATAGTTCTTCCTCCGAATTATTTTAAAAGATTAATATACTACTTTGAAAAAGACAAATATCTGGGAAGCGCAAGCGGCAAACTTTACCTGAAGCTTAAATCCGGCTCTCTTACTCTGGAAAGGACATCGGATGAAATGGTATGGGGCTGTACGAACTTTTACCGGAGAGAATGTTTCGAGCAGATTGGAGGGTTTGTAAAACAGACCATGTGGGACGGTATTGCTTTTCATCGGGCGCGAATGGCAGGGTGGAGAACCCGCAGTATATGGGACCCGGAATTGAAAATGATAGAGCAGAGAATCATGGGATCATCGCAAAAAAATATTATAGTCGGAAGAATCAGATGGGGCAGGGGGCAATATTTTATGGGAACTCACCCTCTCTATATTCTGGCTGTAGGTTTCTACCGTTTATTTGAAAGACCATTTTTAATCGGCGGAATATGTATTGCAGTGGGCTATTTTATCTCAATGCTTAAAAGGGCTGAGCGTTACGACTTTCCCGGATTTAGAAAATCTCTTCATGCGTGGCAGTTTGAACGGCTTAAGATTGGAAGACGTCTCGAAAAAATTCCTGATCCTCCGGAAAATCTTTTTCATGAGAAAGAGTTGGCGTAAAACCAGGATGCAATGCTTTTTGTATTGTGAATCAATTGAAACGAATAATGTGTAATATGCATTCTTCAGCTGTCTTTGGTAATTAACCAGGAGAAATAATTCAGAGGGAAAAATGAAAAAAGATACTTATCCAGAAATTGGAATAATAATCATCGGTCTTAATTCTGAAAAATATATCGGTCCATGTATAGAAGCAGTCAAAAATTCCGATTATCCTCAGAACAAACTGGAAATTATTTATGTAGACGGTGGATCTATTGATAAAAGCGTTGAGATCGCCGAACAATTCAAGAATGTAAAGATTATCCGACTTGATAACCCTAATCCATCACCGGGAAGAGGAAGAAACGCAGGCTATAAGGTATGTAAAAAATCCTTGATCCAGTTTATAGATTCTGATTCTTATCTGCAGCCGGAATGGCTCAAAAAAGGCGTTGAGTATTTGAAAGATGATATAGTCGCAGTATGGGGCAACATATTCGAGAGATTCCCAGATAAAAACTGGTTCCATATGGTTGCAAACTTTGATTGGGGAGTCCGATCTGGAGAGAAGGGCTGGCTAGGTGATGAGGGCTATGAGAAAATGTTCGGGGGAAACGTATTGATTAAGCGTGAATACCTTGAGAAAACCGGTGGATTTGATGAAGATTTGATCGCCGGGGAGGACCCTGATTTAAGCTACAGGGTAAGGCAGATGGGAGGAAAAATTTACAAAATTAATGTGCCCATGGTTTCTCATGATATCAATATGGACAGCATCGGTAAATATAATAAGAGGGCTTACAGAACCGGTTACGCATATGCCCAGATAGGAATGCGCTATTGTAGAGAAAAAGAAAAATTTTTCTTCCAGAGGATTTTTCGAATCCTCCTTTCGGGTACCGTGCCCCTGTTCGTTATCGTTTTATCGGCAATTATAGGGTACATGCTTCCCGGTATCGTGTTGGCTGTTTTGATCTTTTTAAGGCCATTAAGAAAAGTATTCCAGATAAAGAAGCAATACGGGATAAGCCTGGGGGAGGCAGTTGCATACTGTCTGCATTTCGCTTTTGTTGTTTATCCTCAATTGTTCGGTGTCTTGCGATACTTTACCGGTGTGCTTATTAGGCATCCCCTTCAGAATAAGCTTTAAACGACTATAGTATTGTTAATAATCGTAATAGCATATGATGATATGATCGATTTAAAAAAAATATAGAAAGCGTGATAAATTAATATGAAAGTAAAAATTGGCACTATAATGGTTGATAACGTAACCTCGGGCGAGGCAATCGAAAAGATAGAGAATTTTATAAAAAACAGGAAGCCCGCATTGGTTATAACACCAAATGCAGATCATGTTGTAATGGTTCGAGTGGATGCATTGTTTTTTGAAATATACAGGAAGGCTGATCTGGTTTTGGCCGATGGAATGTCGCTGGTCTTCGCATCTAGATTATTAAAAACACCGATAAAGGAAAAGATTTCCGGTTCGGACCTTTTCCCGTTATTATGCAACATTGCAGCACAGAAGGGATACAGATTATTTTTTCTCGGGGGACAACCGGGGGCCTGTATAAAAACCGCCGAGAATATGAAAGAAAGATACAAAAATTTGACTGTTGCGGGAACATATTCGCCGCCCTTTGGATTTGAACATGACGTGCATGAAATGATGAAGATAAATGACATGATCAAGCAGGCAAATCCGGATATTCTGTTTGTGGGATTAGGTTCACCTAAACAGGAAAAATGGATATACCGGAACTACCATGAATTAGCTGTTCCGGTAAGTATCGGAATTGGAGCAACCTTCGAATTTTATTCGGGAATGGTAAAAAGGGCGCCTCGATGGATGCAGCGGTGCGGTCTTGAATGGTTCTGGCGGTTGATGAAAGAGCCCAGACGTCTGTGGAGACGTTATCTTATCGATGATACTGCTTTTATCTGGTTAATTTTTAAACAATGGTTAAATACTGGTAAGCGGAATGATTCTGTGCCTTCATGAAATGACTCCTGTCCAGAGATTATTGCTTGCCAAGACCCTGGCGATATGCCATACTAATGCCTATAACAGGCCCTGTGTCGCATGGCTCTGATTTTACAGGGCCTCTATCCTGTATAATAAAGCAGATGAAAAAACTGAATCAACTGTGGAAAGTGCTGCCCAACCTCAGGGGGCTTGCGATAATCTGCGTGATTATTGCTCACTCGTCACTCTCTGTACTAATTGCTAGAAATGTCGAAAGTACACTGCTGCTGGATTATTATATATTGCCCAATGAGTTCTGGGTTGTTATTGATGAACTACCGGCCTTCTGTGTGCCGCTTTTCTTTTTTTTAGCCGGGCATTTTCTGGGGAACTCCTTTGAAACATGGAAAGCAGTCTGGAACGGTTTGCAAAAACTTCTGTACCCTTATTTGTTTTATTGTTTTTGTTATTTTGCGGTATCATGG
>Ga0116185_1002234_pt1 | contig 18195 bp, 22 predicted proteins | sample AD_JPNNA7_MetaG_FD_89754 | JGI IMG/M metagenome (GOLD analysis project Ga0116185, IMG submission 89754) | Active sludge microbial communities of municipal wastewater-treating anaerobic digesters from Japan - AD_JPNNA7_MetaG | ecosystem: Engineered > Bioreactor > Anaerobic > Digestate | place... | reverse complement strand
GATTGCACAGCAAGCCCGATTGGAAGGGCAAGTGCGCCATTGTGACCTCTTACAAACCATCTCCTGAAGATATCAAAGGTGAAGAAAGCGGCGAGGGCATGACTGAGAAACTCCGCCAGTACGAAATCTACCGCCAGATGCTGGCAGACTGGTTTAAGGAGCCACCAGACAAAGCAATGCACCGGGTGGAGGACTTCGAAGAGAAGGTCAAAGAAAAGTTCATCAAAGAACCCGGTCAAATGAAACTGCTGATTGTGGTTGATAAACTTCTCACCGGTTTTGATGCCCCATCAGCTACATACCTATACATCGACAAGCAGATGCGCGACCACGGTCTGTTCCAGGCAATCTGCCGGGTAAACCGCCTGGATGGCGAAGACAAGCAGTACGGATATATCATAGACTACAAGGATCTATTCAGGAGCTTGGAAAAGGCGGTGAAGGATTACACATCAGGGGCATTTGATGGCTATGACAGCAAGGATGTTAAGGGATTGCTGACAAACCGCTTGGACAAGGCAAAGGAGGACCTGGAAGAGGCACTTGAAAAAGTCCGGGCACTTTGCGAACCAGTCGAACCGCCAAAGGGCACCCTTGAGTACCAGCATTACTTCTGTGCCAGGGAATCAGGAAATGTCGAGCAACTGAAATCCAATGAACCAAAACGCCTGGCACTTTACAAGTCAGTGGCTTCATTGATCCGTGCCTATGCCGCCATCGCCAACGAGATGAACGAGGCGGGATATACAAAAGCAGAGGCAGAGGCAATAAAGAAGGAGGTCCAACACTTTGAAAACGTCCGCAACGAGATCAAGGCGGGAAGCGGCGACTATATCGACCTGAAATCCTATGAACCTGCCATGCGCCATCTCATTGATGCTTATATCCAAGCAGAGGATAGCAAGCAGGTTTCGACGCTCGATGATATGACGCTGGTCCAACTGATAGTCGAGCGTGGCGAAAAGGCATTTGACTCACTGCCTAAGGGGATAGGCAAGAACCAGGAAGCAGTGGCGGAAGTTGTCGAGAACAATGTCCGCAGACTCATTATCAACGAAAGACCTGTCAACCCCAAGTACTATGATATGATGTCGGCACTATTGGACGCATTGATAAAAAAACGGCGGATTGAAGCGATTGAATATGCCGAGTACTTGAAAGAGATCGTCGAGTTGACTAAGAAAATCAAGACGCCAAGTATCTATTCAGGATATCCTGATTCCATAAGCACGATGGGAAAGCGTGCTCTCTATGACAACCTCGACAAGAATGAAGATCTGGCGTTGCAGGTAGATAGAGAGGTTCTGCTCAACAAGGAACACGGATGGATAGGCCATCTTATCAAAGAGAAGAAAGTTCGAAATGCTATACGCAAAGTTCTTGATGATGAACCATTAACAAATGAGATTTTCGAGGTCGTGAAACTGCAGAAAGAATACCAATGAAACATAGCATCAGCGTCAGCGGAATTGATATCGAATTAGTCCGCAAAGATATAAAGAACCTTCATATTGGGGTCTATCCACCGGAGGGTAGAGTACGTGTTGCCGCTCCTCTACTATTGGATGACGATGCTGTGCGCCTGGCGGTCATCTCGAAATTGAGTTGGATCAAGAAGCAGAAAAGGAATTTCAAGGAGCAACCTCGCCAATCCAAAAGAGAATTCGTCCAGCGGGAGAGTCATTATTTTCTTGGACGCCGCTATCTCCTCAACGTAATAGAACATGATGGCCCTGCAAAAGTAGAGATTCGCAGCGCAAGGAAGATGGATCTATTCGTGCGGCAAGGAATGGATACCGAACAGCGCGAGAAAGTGCTCAACGAATGGTATCGCAGGGAACTTAAGGCAAGAATTCCCCCACTTATAGAGAAATGGGAGGAGATAATTGGCGTCCAGATTGCGGAGTGGGGCGTCAAGCGCATGAAGACCAAGTGGGGTTCATGCAATATTGAGGCGAGGCGCATCTGGTTCAATTTAGAATTGGCGAAGAAACCACTTCCGTGCCTGGAATATATTGTTGTTCATGAGATGGTCCATATACTGGAGCGGCATCATAACGAGCGATTCACGTCACTAATGGATGCTTTTTTGCCGTCCTGGCGAATCAGTCGAGACGAGTTGAATCGTTTCCCCCTCAAGCATGAGAAATGGGTTTATTGACTCCCTCCAGATCAGTCTCCGGGATCTGCCCGCCCTTCTTCTCGGCCCCGCTCCCGGAGTGCTTCAAGCCTCTTTTTGAGGCCCGCGGGCATCTTGAATTCCCGGTCGTAGCGACATCACGTCTTCCTCAGGCATTTCCCTCCATGAGTCTCCGTTGCTTAACTCATTGTCCACGCGGGGAGGGGCACTCCAACTCATGCCTATCCCGCTAAGCATATACGTGCAACCAAATGGTGTCATGGGCTTTTCGCAGCTAATGGATTTGTGGACCCACTTACCGGAACTTCTTGTGCTCTGGTGAGTCTATCGTTGTAATGCCCGTTATATCCAATGAGGAATAAAAGGGACATCTCAACACACCAAAGTCCGAAGTTCTGCGCGTCTCTCATGAGATTGAATGGTACGATTGGATTGCTCGAATCAGGGTCTTCGTCCAAGTTTGGCCGGTTCCGTTTATCACCTGCGACAATAGGTCGATTGCCATGCACCACGCCATGACGAAAATCAGTAAGTATATTAGGTCCATCTGCTATTTTTCCGGGGCAATTAATCCTATAGAAATCCCCATAAAATCTGCATAGATCGCTACTTGGAAGTCGTGTCGCTAGTCTAGCTTTACCTAAAGCTTGGCGTATTCTTTCGGATGCAGGATTCACATTTTCCAAGCAATATCCTGATGCGAGGCGATCCAATGCCATAAATGAGTCAAGCACTGATAAGTTTACCACATGATATATATTGGCTCTGACATAGAATTCTATGATAAGTGCAATCGTTTCTCTCCATTTTGGGTCGTTCCATTTAGGCACGAAGCCTTTGTAGGCTAAATCAAGATCGTAAGCTTCTGAGGGACTCCATCTCCAAATTTCATCCCATTGGCTAATTCTGCCAGTTGCGCAAAGATCTCTGAAGACAATTTTTCCATTCAGCAAGCCGATCATAAATCGCGGGAAACACCATCTTCCTTCTACAAACGATAGGAAGAATCCGAGCAACTTCAGCTGTTCTAATGCCTCCTTGACTTTAAAGGTGCTATTATCCCTCTTCCTCAGCAGACCTACATGAGTAATCGCAAATCCGCCATCTTGTTCTAATTCATCTAGCAACTCCTTTAGATTTTCAACCGCGTCAATGGTAATCTCCCACTTATCGTTGCTCAAGACAATTCGCCTGTTTGATGATCGGCCAGAAGGATACTTGATCCTGGCTCCATAGTAGTCATGCAGATTTACGAGATGAAACTTTAATTCATCACAAAGAAGCTCTTCATCTAACCGTGTTCTAAATGCCAAACCTCCTATATTAACCGTAGGCATCTCTCCACTATGCATACTAAAATGATGCTTCTTTACCCGTACTTCCAAATTAATAGGCGGATTCAGAGGGACATTAAGTATAGCAGATTGGCCGAGTATAGCAGATTGGTCGAAGAAAGCTGCAAGCTGGGACGGAGGTGTTCCTGCAATATGGCTTAGATCAAACCGAATAGACTCGATTGGCGCCCATCGATATACGATGTTGCCCTTTCCAAAAATAAGCCCCACTGACGAAGTTCTCAGTTCCACATCACATTCATCAACCAATGGAACCGGATCATTAGGGTGCTCAGTAAAATATAGCGGTTTAATTGCACTTTCTACCATATAATCATGCTATAGGTGCTAACTACTATATATTAAAGGATTTCGAAAGAAGTGCTATGTTGACCAATGCTTAAATATATGACCACTGAATTAATATATTAAATACAAGATGGTCGATGACTAGAAGCGAATATGAAGATAAGCGAGATTGGTCCGAATACAATGAAAAGCTCGTGCACCATAACACAAGTTTCGAATATCACGGTTGGACAAGCGATGCAGTTCTTCTAAGACATCTCTCTTGAAAGTGAGGGGGTCTTTTGCCTGCTTTCCTATAAGGACATTTAAGTCTCCTTCAGAGGTAAGAGCAAACTGCCTTTATTATCGTCGGAGCGGATTCACCGTTTACATAAAGGTGGGTCGCCCCTGCCGCCGCCCAATACATTAAATTAAGATAATAAACCGTTTTTGCGGCAAGATTTAGAACCTTTTCTTTAGTATGCGGTGCTACGTAGGCTTCCATCGAAGTCATATATGACATAATCTTAAAATCGATATCAGAGCACCCGTTGTTAGTCGTTGATAACGTAGTTGAAAGTGTAAACTCCTGTGCGCTACTAAACGATAACTGAGTATCAGAGAAGAAGTAAACCCTCCATATCCCTATCGGTATTGTCAAGGATAAGCTGCCCACGTTATACCATGCCTGAACAGTCGGATTCTGTTGATCTTTCAAAGTTGCATCTACCAGTTGCACCGTCCACTTATTGGGGTCTAGCGGGAAGCGGGCCGGGGCCTTCATCATGCTGTAATAGGGGTTAGATATGGTGCCGCTAGATAGCGTATAATCCGTCCCGCCGTAAACAGTTATGGTGGTATTTGGATTGAAATATGAAACGGCAGTAATGATAAAATACTTTGTGGTCGATGAATGCGTTAGCTTTAAGCGCATGCCAGGGTAATATTTCGTTCTTTTGTCACCTGCAATGGTGAACGTGAATGTCGGAGCATCGGCCGAGAGATAAGTCCAAGTCTCCCCAGCCGGTATCCATCCGTCTGGCAAAGGATAACCCCATGATCCATCTCCGAGAAGAGCCTTAACGGCATCATTAGGGGCCTTCGGGCAGAGACCATGTGCCGACGTGTTCACATTGAGGTTAGTATTATCAGTCGGTGCAGCTAACTCGTCCAGTCTTGTATATACTCCACCGGACCACGCAAAACACGACCAATACTCATCATCGCTGCCATCTCTTGGTGGCGTATGACCTATGTTATCGTCCTGGAGTGAATAGTAACCATATCCTTCAGCAGACCGCACGCCATCGTTCAGGGCATATACTGTGGATTCACTATACAGCCCGCGCCAGTTCATCACCCCACCGGGGATACCCTGCGGACCTTGCTCCCCCTGGATACCCTGCGGGCCTGGGCTGCCTTGACAAAATAATGACCAATAAGATGCCCATAATCCACCAACCCCCGGTTCTGTATCACTACTCGATACATGCGGAGCGGTGCATATATAAGAAATGCCTCCCTGGTTGATGGTATCTCCAATAGCATAATCCACTCCAGTAGCCCAGTTCCCTCTCCAATTGATTATCGTGCCTTCATTTCGCAGAATATATTTACTCCTCATCGAAATCTACCTCACAGATATGCGCAAACTGCTCTGATTACTGTTGGAGTCCCTGGCGGCCCACTCTACCCTGTGGCAAAAGGAATGAATACGTCTCCCCAGTCTGCACCTACACCAGGTTCATAGTTGGCTGCCGCAGTATGCACCTTCCAGGAGTAGTACGCATCTCCACCATGTCGGATGATCTCTCCGATAGCAAAATCCCGTCCTAATGCCCAGTCAAACGGATCATGGAGCTGGATCAGTACGCCCTCAATCCGCCGATAGTATTTTTCAAGAATCTGCATGATTCATACCCAGAATAGATCGCGATATGAGGCGAGGGTCGATCTCGCCGTTCCGGTGCCTTCCAGCCTGGCCACAAAGCTATCTCCTGGGTCTTCTTTCGGAACCTGTGACTCAGCCAGATACCGATATGCCTCAGCATATATCGATGATAGCGTGATGCTATCGGATGATCCGCAGACTATGCCAAAATAGATATCAGTCAGTCCCCGACAGTCGGGCAGATGGATGATGTTCCGGCCAACTTTCAGGCTGCTTGTAACTGTCGCTAGATCAGATAGATTCGATAGCTGCCCCCATTTTATGGCTGGCGATCCTGTTATGGCCGTCACATATGGCTCGATCACAGGATTCCCACGGAGCGGAAGAGGCCCCATCATCGGAAATATTAGCTTTCCTGAGTTGCCGATGGTGAGTAGATTGGAATTGATCGATCCCCCAGAGCAGTATGTGCTCCCCCAGACATCTCCCTGCAGTCTGGCATAGGTGCATCCAAACGTATTCCCATATATATGCCGGACGTTGCCCCAGCCGTCCACCTCTAGCAGATCATTTCTCATCATTTTGCTGCATATCGATATTTGCTTATCGGTCTCCACTGACGATCCTGGCGGCGTCAGCCTGAACTTGAGGTTCTGGATGTAATCAGAGTATCCTCCGCCCATGACTCCGAGGTAGTCCAGTCCTGATGCACGGTGGCCGTTATTGGTAAATGTCGTGGAGATTCGCGGAAGGCTCACGTTCTGCTGATATGGAAATAGCCATTGATCGGGGCCATATACCCATGCCTCGCGGGCCTTGATTGTGGCTCTGGCCTTGTAGAACGTCGTCCAGACTCCATTTATCCATGCCTCTTCCGGTTTTAGGATCTCGGCGTGTGCAAACTTTAGATAGACGCATCGATCTGCCCTCCGTGGGTAGAACTCGGCGTCTTCAGGAGCATTGTTCACCAGGTCCATGAAGGTATCCAGGTCTTCCTCGGAGAGAAACCTGAAATCCACGGTCCAAGTTCTCGGATTCCGGCCACCATGATAGACATCGCCGTAATCGTACATCGGCCTGGCTATCTCCTCTACCTTGAGGTCACCGCCTTTGGGTTCATTCATGCCCGATGCCTGGACTACATCAGTACAGATCAGGCCGAATATCTCCGTGTAGATCTCCGAGTTTGTCATCTCTTCAGCCGCTCCTCGACGTTTTCCACAATCTTCTGCATATCCGCAGCCAAAGCGGCAAGAGCTTCAGCTCTGGCCTTTTGGTTGGCCTCTTTCTCAGCCTCCCACATTTCCAGGTCGTCCGTCATATCGAATACCTGATCTATGCGGAGCATTTCCTGGCCGGAGGCGATCACCTGCATGATCTCATCCACAGATCTAAGCTTCGGGGCCGGAGATACAAGAATGATGTCAGCCAGGCTTTTTTCCGTAGGATAGGTGGCGAGTATCCTGGCGTGGGCCTTCAGGAGAGGCGCTGCAGGCTCATCTGGTAAGATCGGCAGGACTCCGTCGGGCATTTTCACTCGTAAACTCATGCAAACACCACCCTCCTCCATGCATGAAGCGTGACTGTGATATCCTGGGCACCTGGATTTGAACTCCAGTTTCTCCTTACTTTACAATAAATTTTTAAATTTGTTTGGGCATGCCCAAAATCAATATACGGAGTCATATCGATACCTGAAACAGTATCCCCTAGGACATAGTGGTTGAAGTACCCATTTTGGAGCGTACCACCCAGATCTACCAAGAGTACCGCCTCTTCCTGCCAGATGCCCGTCGCCAGGCGGATTGATATGTCCATTGTCACTCGGCAATTGTTGTCTGGATTATTCACCTTTGATGGAATCGTGAAGCTTCCCGCAGAGAACGGAGTACCCCACCCGGACGTAGGATCACCTATGGTGATCTTACCGCTGCTTGAAATCGAATTGCCGCATTCAGTAAAATACTGATCAAGCAGTACGTTCTCAAGATCCTTTTTGGCGTTGAAAGCATCGATCTCGTCCTGCACTCTCCGGCCCAGCTCCAGTCCGACCTTCCCGGATGGATAGAGCTGGACACTCTGGACCTGCAGGACCCTGGCAACGCTCTCATCTGCCAGCCAGAGACGGGCATAGTCGCCGGGCCGCGGCCTGGGCCAGATTCTTCCCACAACCTGATATCTGGTATCTGCCTGCCTGTCAGCATATTGAGAGGCTACCATCTTCTTTAGAATACCGCCATTATCCATGAATCCATTCTCTACGTTCAGGGTTTCCTCGAACCAGGGGCCTTTCCAGCTCAGATCCATGACGGAATACTTCTGCTGGCAGTCCCTCGATCCGTATCCCTGGCCGATGATGCAATGCGGGTGTGGGACACCTGCAGTCTCTATGATCAGGCTATTCAGATCTGGCTCGTACAGATCAACAATAGGATTGGGCTGTGTCATGGTGCCTCATTGATTGCATCGAAATAGGTATGGTCAGCCTCATACCGCCAGTGTGGGGTCAAGCCCAGCGTCTCTGCTAAATTCACGAGAAAATCTCCCCAGCAGTTCACGTTCATCTGAATATTCCCGTCTATTGGTATGCTGGCCGCATCATGATCTATGTTTCCTCTTCGGATGCCTGTATCAAAGGCATTCAGGGCCGAGATATGCAGAAAATATGATGCCATATAGGTAGTCCAATCAAACTGAATATACAGGTCCAAGGCATCCGCATAGGCTGAGTTTAGGTTGGCCAGACACTCAGAGATCGAGCCTTTACGTGGAAAATAGAGGCCTTCAACATAGATAGGTGCCGTCCCCAGGCGGCTATTCGTCCCGCCTCCTACCAGTTTAAAACACCAGTTTGGATATGTGACATTGTAAACAGGCCAGATGGTCTGCGGTATGGCGGAATTCATCAGAAATATAGCTCCAGAGTTGTGGACTACGCTCCAATAATCCGGTGTCTGCGACGGAGCTCCATCCTCGAAGATATGTGTTATCCGAATTTCAGAGGCCCCCAGCGTTTGGCTTCCCGATCCAGTCCAGCCATGCCTGGGGCTGTACCTGTGCCAGGCCAGCTCCTCCTCGCCCCGGCACTGGATTGTGATCTTCTCGCCCTGGCGCTTCATGTAGTAGACATAGCCACGGAAGTAATACTGGCCATCCTCCGAGAGGAATATGCGGGCGTACGGCCGGACGGGAACCTCTATGCGGCCTGTGAAGTTGAACGTAGAATAGCGATGGGCGTCCACGGGTCGATTGGGAGCCTCGGCGTTTACATCAACGATCACCGGAGCGCTCTGCCCTGGATTGAGGACTTCCATCTGCATCATAGCTCATAGCCCCTGTACGGCATTGTAGATCGCCTCATTATGCCCTCTTTGTGCGCCTCAAGCACTGCTTCCAGATCATCCACACCGTAGACCGGGGCATTGATATTCAGAGGTGCATCAATCTTGATCTGCGGCTGAGATGTAGTAATGCTCCCAAACCTGGCTATGGCCTGATCAATGCCACCTATCCACTCCCCACCAGGCCGATCTCCCACAACCGCCAACGTGGGCCTCGGCACATACACGTCACCCGAGGCGAATGTTGGCAGCCAGTATATACCGCCCGACATGCCGCCGGTCTCCGGCGTGAAGCTGCCTGTATATCCAGAGTACGCCCCCGAGTACGGATTATAGCCGCCACCGTAACCGCCTCCGCCCCCTACTTCCTGGACATAGACCAGCTTCGTCACAGGCCGGCTGGCTGCGGCATCGATAGCGGCGATGGCCGACATGGCCGTGCTGTCATCTACCTGAATCGGTATCTTCTGCTCTTCTGTCGCCTTGTCCTTGAACTCGTCTAGCTGTGAATCGGCCTGAGAAGTATCCAGAACAGCAGGGAATGTAATTGTCTCCTCGGATTTCCCCAGGTACTCCTCCATCTCTGCCTTCCATTTCGACATCGAACCAAGCTCGACAGGCGCGGGATGATAGGCCCCCCGCTCGTATTCGGTTTCAAGGAAGGCCTTGTAATCCGCGGTGTTTCCTATGAAACTGGTGAGGCCCAGCCCCATCTCACCCCATCCCTTCTCTTGGGCGATCCCGAATTCACTCATGGCCTCGCACATGTCAGAGGTATTCTCGGCGGTCTTGCTGAGAAGGTTATTGCTTTGGTCTATGCTATTCTTAATCCCATCAGTATTACCTACCAGCTTGTTTATTTCACCGAAAGCATCTACCTGGCCAGTTAAAAATCGGCTGAGTTGCCATGTTAACTCTTTATTGTTGGCATCGAGAGTATCATACTGCCCCAATAAAAACGTGTACCAACTATATAATGTCTGATAATCTTCTGTGCCCCATGCCGGCGCCATACCCTTTTCTGCATAGCTTCCAATCCATGAAGCGAATTCGGATTGAGCATATTTGGTATATTTCTCTGGATCGTAGATACCCAGCTCACTAAGCTTAATTTTTAATTCCGTCCCGGATAAATCTCGCACAGCCGCCAGCACCTGCTGATAAAGGGGCTGAGTGTCGGCCTCGATCTTGACGGTTAGTGGATTCTCCGCCAGGTAGGTATCTAGTCTTGATACAGATCTTTCAAGCTCTGCCCTGGCATTCTCATCATCGGGATCAAGCAGCACTTTGGCCTTGGCAGCCTCAACGGACTCTATGGTGTCCTTCAGAGCCTCCAAGTAGGCTATAGCATTGTCTGCTCCTTGTTTCTTAGCTTCGGCAGGATCATAGAGTTTGAGCTGCCGGATGGCTGACAGCCTAGAATCTATTGTAGCGGTATCTGGGACAATCCCTTCGGCGAATGCAGTACCTACATCTTCGCCGGCGCCTTCCATCTCAGTCCTGAGGTTCTTCGCAAAATCGAGATACACATCAGTTGTTACTGTAGTTTCTTGACTGAGCCTCCACTGAGCCGCCTGAAGTGGCTTGTTAGCCAGATCCAGTGCAGTCCCCCTGTCGGCGCTTAGTCCGGCTTCATTGAGCATCGAGAGAACGATATCTGCTCGCGGGGTGGTGTCGAAGTTATCCACCGATCTCTTGATGCCGGTATCTTTGCCATTGACGCGTAGTGTATATGTGCTGCCCTGCGCGGCCACATCGTGGCGGATACCGACTTCTATACCCGCTATAGTAGCAGTTGTCGACCACCCGCCGCTCTTCCAAGACTCTCTACCCGTGCCAGTGATGAGCGGCGTGGTCCTTCCAGCCATTGCCTCGCCCAAGGCGGTTGCCGTCCCTGTCTGTATTCCCTGGCTCTGGAGCTGCTCTACCCAGGACCAATATGCAGTATCCAGGCCACTCTCTGCCCCAGCACTCACGGCGGATGCGGTGGCTTTCTCTAATCCATCCTTTGCCTTCTCAGCACCTTTCTCCATTCCTTTCTCGGTGCCGTCGGCGGTTGCTTCTTCGGTCTTCCAACCCAGCTCTTTGGCTGCCCGATCATAGACGTTGCTGAAGAATCCGGTGACACCCGACACAGCACCACCCACAGACTCGGCCGCCCCGCCCAGGCCCAGGGATTCGGTCACTCCTGAGAACATCGATCCTAGTTTCTCGGTGACGCCAGATATGGCCGACGGAATAGCACCAGAGAGCCACGAGGCGATGCCGCTGAGTGTATCGGATGCCTTGTCTTTTAGAGAGTCGAAAGCGTCTCCGACCTTCTCCACGTATCCAGACAGTGTCTGGATTGTGGACGAGCTGGTGGTTACATTGGTCAGCTCGTCCTTGAATGCGGTTACGAAGGCCTTTCCTGTCTGGAATGCGGTATTAACTGCGGAGGTGGAACTCACCAGGCCGGATAATGTCATGCCGCCCAGCGTACTGACGCCGGAGGCGAGCATGGAGACTGCTTCGGTAGCTGGGCTGATTGCTGTAGTGAACGGCTCCCATAAGTTCTCGCCTATGGCACGGATGCCATTGAACGTGCCCGTCAGAGACGTCAACACTGGTGTCAGCGTTGAATTGATCGGTCCACCTATGTCGCTCAGGATCGCAGAAATGGAGTTCTTCAGCACCTGGAATGAGGCCTGCGCTGTGTTTGCCCCGGCAGCGAACGACTGACCTATGGATGTGCCCTGCTCTCCAGCGGCCACGGTATCCTCGATGGCCTGCCGCCATTCCTCTGTGTGGCCGACCATCTTGACAAGGGTATCCATGCCATAGGACCCGCCAAGAGCCTTGGCCGTCTCCTGGACTTTATCCGCTGGCAAAGCTTCCATAGCAGATCCGATTCGGAGGAGTGTATCGGATGGATCGGTGCTCATCGCCCGCATAAACTCTTCTGTGGATATGCCGAGGAGCTCAGAGGCGGCAGCCTGGCTGTCGGTATTCGTGGTGAGCTGCGTTAACAGGCTATCAAAGCTACCTGCTGCCCTCTCGGCACTCGGAAACACCGACGAGAGCATCCCGCCCCAACCGGCAACTTCGTAGGCGCTGCCCCCTAACGTGGACATCGAGCCAGCCACGCGCGTCGAGAAGTCCAAGACGTCCTTCTCTGTGGCATTGAAGTTGTTGCCCACATAGTCAACTGCCGATCCCATCTTTCGGGCAAACTCGGCGGAATCGGTAGCACCTTCTGGGAGGCTCTTGAGCTGGCCTTTGATCTTGCCCATCGCCGTGGCAGCTTCTTCAGCAGGAATCTCAAAGGCGGACCCCATCTCGATGGCGACCTCTGTGAATCCTGCGATGCTGCTCCGTTCGATTCCCAGAGATCCTGCAGCCGCGGCAACAGACTGCAATGATTCGGCGGTTGTCGGCAGAGTCGTATAGAGATTCTTCAGTCCAGAATCCAGCTCGGCATATGCCACAGTGCCTTTCTCGATGCCGGTGGTCTTGCTAATCCGGCTCAGTCCAGCCTCCCACTCCATCGCAGATCGAGATGCAGCGGAGCCAATCATGGCCGCACCGGCGACCGCTGCCGTGGCCGCTATGCCAGTCGGACCGAGAGCAGTAGCTATAGTTGATGCAGCACCTCCCAGGCTGCCCAGTGGTGCGGTGATGCCGGAGACAAGATCAGATCCTACCGTTCGGCCTACGTCCTTCCAGTTGCCTGTTGTGGCTTTGGTCAGGCCGGACTTGAACTGCCCCTCGATGCCGGAGACCGCTGTGGTCGCCTGGCTCCGAGCCTGGTTCAGAGCAGATGTGAGGCCAGATATGTCGCCATCTATTACCGCTGTGACTCTGCCGACTTCAGTCATAGTTTCATGTCCAGGAATTGTATCTTTCTATGTATTCTTCCGATGTGGTCTCTTGCGACTGCTCTTCTGGCTTCCGATAGAACTCCTCCCACATTGGCAGTCCTTCAGTGTACCATGTCGCCACAGCCACCGCAGCCACATAGCCGGAATAGGCAGCCATCTCTCTGTCCCATGCCTGCTGCTTCAAGTGATGGGCATAGAGGGCGTTCAGCTCGTTGACTGTGAGCGAAAAAAAGACTTGAGGGAGCAGACCTAGCTCGACGTAGGCGATCTTGTAGGCTGACTGCCAGAAGGCGTCTTCAGGCTGGCTATCTTCTTCTGGTCCTCCGCCAGCTCGATCCTGGCTATCTCTACCTTCGCCTCCTGCTTCTCCCTGTTGATCCTCCTGATCTCCTCCTCCCTGGCTAGGTTCTCCTCCCAATCCGAGAGAGAAGAAGGGTCGCTTGCGACGAGATAGGCTCTGTATATCTGCCTCTGGAGCTCCTCCAGAGAGCCACCTCTCTCAAGGTAGGCATCTATGGCATGGGCAGCCTCAGATGGCGTATCCTTGCCATCCAGAGCAGATAATCCTGTGGACGCGCCGATGGCCGCCTCCATGATGTCTGAGATTCGAAGGAAGTTGGCAAGCACAAATCCGGCATGCATCGGGATGTTTGCCACGGCCCGGCCCTTCTCATCCCGCACATCCAGGCGCTTCAGGATCTCCCTGGCTCGCTTCTCAAAGGTCTTGATAGCTCCGAATGTCCATTTGAGTTCTCGTGTCTCATCCATGTCCAGTATTATTGCTTCTGTCATCGATTTTACACCTATTATGAAAAATATAATTTGGAGCAGGCTGGGCCTACTCCAGGTAGATCTCGCCCTGGCCCTTCACGGTCAGGTTCTGTTTCTGGGCATCGTTCACGGCTGCCAGGATATTCTCGATGCTCTGTAGAACTCCCTTCCCGATAGCGAATGGAGTGGTGCATCCTACAGCGTAGAACTTCCACAGAGAAGGCTGCTTGAACTCGGTGAGAGGCACGTCGCCATTGTAGTAGTAGTGCGAGGCAGTCAGCTCCCAGGATGCATTGCCTATAATGGAGCTTGCCCATCCTGCGTCGTCGCAGCTTGTGGTGTCGATCTCCTTGCCGTCGATCTTGATCTTGCCATCGAACAGGCCCATGACCTTCTGCAAGGCATACTCTGACCGCCTGGTTCCAGTAGCGGTGATCGTGTGTCCTGACATCGATGAGCTGAACGTCACCGAGCCATTCAAGTAGCTTACTGTGAAGCCGGAGGTCACTGGTGAGCCGTCACTGTAGATGGTAAGAGGTTTGGTTTCATCCCAGTAGCGGCTTCCTGCAGCTGCCTGATAGGTCAGATGATCGCCGGAGTCGACTAGCGTAATGCCTGTGAATGCCACACCATATGCTGCAGTGGTTTGCGTGAAGGCTCCAGGCACGCCAGACCCATCCGACCCGGGAGACAGCCTGCCGAGGAACAGCAGTTTTGCGGATGCATCTGCATTTACAGCATTTATGATTTGCAGGGTGGTGCTTGTGGCTATGCCACTCGCGTTTGTGGCGCTGTTGACCGTAACCACATTGCTCGCCACAGATACAGACAGTGGTGTGTTGTTCCCCGCGACCACTATCTTGATGGCTGGCATCGGGCTGGTCTGCAGGGCCACGAAACAGCAGCCTTTGTTTCCGGTCTGTTCGATCACGACATAGGGCCTAGATTCATCCCGAAAAAGAGCGGCTGAGAGGCCGCTCACTGAAGATGTCATGATCCGGCCTCAAGGCAGCTCAGAGAGAGCGCCGGAGCCCTTCAGGGTGAAGTCTACCTTCTGCTGGGTGTTTGTCCCCGCGAGCGTATAGCTGCCCGACATCACATAGCACGCACCAGAAAAGCCCTTTGGGCTGGAGAGTGGAGTGCCGCTCTGTAGGATCTTGACGTACATGACGCTTCTCCCCAGCAGTGCGGTCTTGATGATGCCATAGGCGGAGTCTGTCAGGATCAGGTTGTTTGTGACGGTAACCTCCCAACTGCCCGCTCCCATGATGGACGATCCCCAGCCGGAATCATCGACGTTGCTTGTGTCGATCTCCTTTCCATCGATCTTAATCTTTGCATCTGACACCTCTGCCAGCTTTACAAACGTGCCGTTGGACGTGGCACATACCCAGAGAGACCCGGACATTCCAGAATTTGCATTGGTCATTTCTTACTCATCTCCTGCATGGGGGTTGCCCCAAACTGTTTTATGATAAAAATGTAAAACCATTATTTGAAAATATAATCTGATAAAATTTTATTCTTCGGTGATTGTTAGAGAGGTTATTGGTATCATTATCCGAACACCTTGAACTCAACTACAAACTTGTGCCGGCCGTCATCCAATTGACCGAGGTAGATAGGCGTCGACCTGGCAGCCCGGATTACCTGCCGGATTGTGCTTTTCTTCAGACTGAAATAGTTCCGGATAGACTCTGCCTTCGTCTCGGCTGCAGCAAGATTCCTGTCCACCAGGTAGACCTGTATGCCGGGTCGGGGTGTGGAGCTGTCCACCGACTCCAGGGGCGGCTCCCCGCCGGTGAGCATCACCATGATCTGGGCCGGAGGAGAAGGCCTGATCTGCCATGCGAATATGTCCGTCCCCAACGATGTCGCATATCCAGCCGCGATGATCGCTGAGATCATATCGGCTACGAGGGATGTCATCTCAATGCTCCGGCCACCTTCCGCTGCACCTTATCCTGGAGGGCTCCCTGCGCATCGTTAAATGCGTCCTCCAGCCATTTCGCCTTTCCTGATGGGTGGTTTAGGGTGAGGTCCTCATGCTGTCTGAGGGTGTAGGGAGCTGCTGCACCACCGTATCCGATCTCGACCTGATCATCTGCCCGCAGGACAGCGTGAGTCCCCTTCATCGTTCCGGAGTCCGTGGGGCAGCTCTCATCTGCCGCCGGCAGCACGTCTACGCGCGCCCACTCCTCTGCGCCGTCCATGGCTGCTTTCTTGGCTGCGGCAATGATCTGATCCTGATTCCACTGTACTCTTGGCATTCTATTCATGCTCCGCGAATTGTTTTGTTTCCAAGATCGTAGTACGTGGTGTTATCACGCCACAATGTACCATTTTCGTCAGGCATCCATCCGGGCGGGGCTATGTAGACCGCACCGGGTTCTCCGGACAGATGGACATCTCGATCCATGCTAGCGCAGAAGTACAGCCAGTCCTCCGGCGTCTTGGGCGGTTCGGTGACGTTGTAGTGCCTCCAGACGGTGAGGTTACCAAACCCTCTTATGGATTCTTCAGTGGCCGGTTTACCGTTACCATCCAAGGCATAGAAGTTCGCATGCCATACCTTATTCTGGCCCTCGATATTGAACGTCATATCAAAGCTCGTTGTGCCATCCTCGTCTGACACCTTCCAGGTCTCAACGGCCCCAGCGAAAGCTCCTGATATCTGGTCTACAAAGACTCTCGATCCCGCGGTTTCGCCTTTGCCTGTAGCGACGAATTTGGTTTTTCGGCTGCCATCACCATTTTCAAGCTCCATCGATGCTGATAATTTTTCATTTTCGTCTGATGTGGTCTTGGTATAACGCAGGTCTACGCCTTCGCTGTTGTTAGCCATCATTCTAACAGCCTGGTTCTGACTGGTGACATCGACATCTATTGTCCCGCTACCTGTATCCCGGCCCTCCATCAGGATGCTTGCATCACCGGAGGTGGCAACCAAGTAAATCATTGCCACGAGACATATGAATGCCAAGATACAAGAAGCATAGAAATATTTTTTTATGTCATCAGGTGTAAAAAGATTTTCCATGTTGCCACCGCGATTAGTTTAGCGGTTCTCGATAGCCGATTTACAGGAATCGAGAGATTCTCTGGTCTTTCCAAGTTCAGACCTAGTTTTCTCAAGCTCCGACCTTGTTTTCTCAAGTTCTGATCGAGTTAGCTGCAATTCATTCTGTAGTCTGATATTTTCTTTTCGCGTTTTCTCAAGCTCGGTTTGAAGTGATACCATCTGGGGCCGGACGTCTTTAAACTTCTTGGCCAGATATACGAACCCACAAAACATTAAGATGCAGAATGCATAGAATCCGACCATCACACCACCGCCTTTGGAACTTTGGACAGGATATCTTGAAGAAATGGAGCCAGATCATTGATATCGGTCCAAGTCTCCTCAAGCATCTGTTTAGTTTCGGTGACCTTCGACATCTCAATCTGCTTGCCGGCAGCCAACTCGACAAAAATCGCATAGACTAGACCCCAACAAGCCCCGAGATCCGTGAATATCTCGGTAACCTTCCTCTTGAGGTTGAAATAGCCATACGTGCCTGCTGCCGCGCAGATGATCACAATCAGATCAATCAGGATTTCAATGTTTAGTGCTATCATTTCGCAGTCCCCCCTATTCTCTGATCAGAGCTCTCCTCGCAGTTCTTTCTGGATGCATAGAGGCTTTCCGGCGTCGAATTCGGATCTCGAGCCATTCCAGATCAGCATACTCAAGGCTCTGCAGTAGCTCATCCCAAAAGTTGACGTCCATATGAGCCTCACGAATAGATAACTTTAGAATACACTTCAGACGGCGACTCTATGTCGTAATCTATGCCCACCGCAAGCACCCGGATCGGCGTGCCATTATAGATGACATTGTCTCTGGCAGTGACAGCCACCGAACCGTCTAAATAGATCTGCATTGTGCTGACGGCAACAGTTCCATCGGCTGTAGTGATGTTCTTTACCTTATGCTGGACGGCGCAGGGGTATGAGACCGCTGTGCCGTATGTATCATCATACCCATCGTTCGACTGAAAGGGAGCGATGGACACGGACTGGGCCATCTCATCGCCGAAGTCCTCAATCATCGTCATATGGCCCAGCCAAGTCTGTGTGCTCTAGTGCTGTTGGATATTCGCTGTCTGCTGTTTTCTCGCTTGCGTCCGGTGTTATGAATGCCATGTCAGCCATGCAAATCCTTTCTTCCAGGGCGGCTACCAGAGATTGATACTGGACGGTGAGGTTGCTGTAGTCGATCTGCCGGTCGCCGATCTTCTTTGTTACCTTGTGGCTGCCGCGGGCCACGAGGGTCCTGGCGCAGCCGAGAGCAGCGAGCAAGACATCGCCTCCGGCCTGAGCCAGCTCATATGCGATCTCTGCGTCCGTGAGCAATGGCCGGCCGCTGTCTGTGTCCTGAATATGGTAGCGGACCTTTTCCGCTGCGGTGTTCGGGCCGGTATAGGTGAACGCCATTCGACGGCCTCAAGTAAATCTCTATGTCCGGTCCCAGTACCAGATGTCAAGCTGGTTGCCGGTCTCGTTGGTCCCTGCCGCCTTGACGAGCTTT
>Ga0116185_1002232_pt1 | contig 18213 bp, 10 predicted proteins | sample AD_JPNNA7_MetaG_FD_89754 | JGI IMG/M metagenome (GOLD analysis project Ga0116185, IMG submission 89754) | Active sludge microbial communities of municipal wastewater-treating anaerobic digesters from Japan - AD_JPNNA7_MetaG | ecosystem: Engineered > Bioreactor > Anaerobic > Digestate | place... | reverse complement strand
GTTGTACCGCTCCTGAAAACGCCCGAGGACGTCGACCGTTTGAAAGCGCCTCACGAGTACATGTCGAGGGGCGTGATTCCCCAGCGGTTGCGTACGCTCGAGGCTCTTCTCGAACGGCGCCCGGACGCGGTGCGGACCGTCAACGCGTATCCGGAAGGACCCGTGACGACCGCGGCATTGCTGATGGGACCGGATTTTTTCGTTCTCCCGTATATCGACCCCGGCCGGGCCCATGCACTGTTGAGTTTTTGCGTGGACAGCGGGCTGGCGTTCCACGAAGAGGCCGAGCGGCATTTCGGGATTGCGAGTCCGCCGGAAGTAGGGGGGATCGCTGACGATTTCGCGGGGATGTTCCCGCCGCCGCTCTTCGAAGAGTTCGTAATGCCGTATTGGGAGCGGGTGTACACGGGCCGGCGGGCAAAGCGGAGGCATCTGCACAGCGAGTTGTTGCGGCCTGAACATCTGCCCTACCTGAAAGACCTCAATATCGAGTTCTTCGACCCCTCGGCCGACCAATATGTAACGCCGTGGCTTCTTCGTGAACAATGCCCCGTGCCCTTCATGGCGCGGATTCTAGCCTGGCAGGTCGACAACAATAGCGCCGAAGCGTTGCAGGACCTGTACCGCGCCTACTCCGCCTGCGGCCCCGAGAGCATCATGTTCACCCTGCGAATCCTGGCCGACGAGCCCAAGGTTGCCGCCATGCTCGAGACCGCGCGCACGTTGGCGCGGGAATCTCCGCAAGACCCTCCACAAAACGCCGGCTGATACAGTCGCCGCGTCCCCAGAGTGATAGCTGCAACAATTCTGTTGACATGCTCGGGATGGGGTCTATATTGTCGATCCGGAGAGGGGTCACGGCTGACAATGCCTCGTGTGGAAGGGATTCCGCGAGAAAAGAGGCACACTTCGGGGACGCGAAGGCGGCGTCCTACATGCAGAGAGGAGGTTTTCGGCAAAACACTCGGTTAGGAATTCCCTGATAAGAAGGACCAATGTGCTGAAATCATGTTTTGAGGAAAGGGAAGTCCGCACGGTTCGGCATCGTCGTCTGCGGGCATCCACGGAAGGCATAATTCAAAAAGGAGCGAGAACAATGCATAGAAAGGGTTTTACGCTGATTGAGCTTCTGGTTGTTATCGCGATCATCGGCATTCTGGCGGCGATTCTGTTGCCCGCGCTCGCGCGTGCCCGGGAAGCTGCACGCCGCGCAAGTTGCGCAAACAACCTCAAGCAGATGGGACTCGTGTTCAAAATGTACGCTAACGAGTCCAAAGGAGAGAAATACCCCTCGATCACGCTGTGGGAAGGCGATGCAGCGGCTACCCAGCCGTTGGATTGCGGCCCGCGGACAAACATGGAGATGATCTTTAACGGCCCATCGGTGTACCCCGAATACTTGACCGATGTGAACATCCTGAATTGCCCGTCGGACGCACAGGGCCAGCGTGAATTCGACAGCGGCCGCTACAATTTCTTCCATGACCCCGAACAAGGAATCAACCCCTGCCGGTTCTCGGACGGTTCCTACATCTATCTCGGTTGGGCGATTTCCGACATCGTTCTTTATGTTGATCCCGCTCAGCAGAACGATGGGGCTATTGAATTGGCCACAATTCTCACGTATCTGAGGCCGGAAGCCGTTGATATTCTCGGGCAGATGCAGGGGTCATACCCTGTCACGGACCCCGCGAGCCCGGGCGTTCTGGAGAGTGATATCACCGATACGACCGGCAAAGTCACCGTGTACCGGCTGAGGGAAGGCATTGAGCGCTTCATGATCACAGACATCAACAACCCTGCGTCCAGCGCTCTGGCGCAGAGCGAAGTCTGGATCATGTCCGACGGCGTGCCGACCGACGCTTCACAATTCAACCACGTTCCAGGCGGCGCCAATGTGCTGTACATGGACGGCCACGTAGAGTTCCTTCGTTATCCCAGTCAGACACCCTGCTCGCGGGGATGGGCGGTAATTGGCGAACTCGCCGGCATTTGAGTCACTGCATTTTCGGGGACACAATACTCAATTATTTCCGGGGCATATTTCCTGCTATCCCCGCCCCGTCGTCCACTGAATTGAGTATTGTGTCCCCGAAATTCAGATTCTTGGCGGGGTCAGCTGCGAGCACGCGCAGAAACCAGTCCCCGCGATTGTTGATGAGCTTCACGATGAGGGTATTCCAACCTTCCCTGAGGTTGAGCGGCACGTAGGTGAAGCCTCCGGGGGCGCCGAAATCCTGCCCCTCGTGAATGATCTCGCCGTTCAGCATCGCATACGAGAAATTGTCCGAATACATCACCAGATGGGTCGCTTGCGCCCGGGGCGAATACACGCCGCACAAGGCATACGCCAGCGCAAGGTCCTGCGTCCCCAGGAGCGCGTTGAAGTTCAGAAGCCCCCGGCCTTGACTGGCCACCTTCTGCCAGCGCAAACCGCCGGGATACTCGCGGTCCGGGTCGTACCCCCGCTCCGGCCCGAACTCGCGGAAAAAGTTCGGGTTGGCCGCGGCGGGGTCGCCCGGAAGCTTGCTGGTATCGATATCGCCCAGCGGAAACGGTCCGATAACCTGCCACTCGGGCACGCTGCGCAGCGTCTCCGCCGGATAGGCGGGTATGACATTCTCCTGCTCCATGGGATAGCTTTCCCCGTTCAGCCAGGCATCCCCGTACCGCACGCGAAAAGTGTACCTCGGCGGATACGATAGATGTTCCCGCGCCGTGCGAAACGTGATTTCGAGGGCGGCGTCCTTGGTGGGCTCCAATGGCACTTCCGTCACCAGGTTGCCGCCGTCGAGCCGCCACCGCGCGTCGTGGTCGAGCACGGGTTCCCACATGAATTCGTCGAGCGAAGACACCGTGGCGCTGATGCTGATGCTCTTTTCGAAGGGATTGGCAAAACGGGCGACGGTGCGAACGAGCACCGTGTCTCCGTCGCGCACCGGCGGCTCGAGAGCGTCCCATGTGAGGACTTTCCGGGCGACCGCCTTTCGAAACGATGCGGGAGCGGTATCCACGGGCAGGACGGGCCCGGCGGGCTGCACGACGGCATACGTCACATCATTGCCGTCGACCGTGACGCAGCCGAATGCGTGAAACGCGCCGAACTCGGGCACTTCGCTCACGTCGATGCCGCCGCCCGTAGCGCTTTGGATCACGTGGAGGCGGCCGTTGCGACGCTCGGACATGAGATAGTGCTCGTGGCCCGCAACAACCGTGTAGGGCCGGGAGCCCAGCGCCTGCTCGAGCCGGATCATGTCATTCTCGTAGCGCGGATCGTCCCACATCGGCTTGTGAAAGAAGATGAAGGTGTGCCGCGACTGGCTGTGAGCGCCGAGGTCCTGTTCCGCAAACGTCATCATGGCGTTCCAGACCGGTCCCCGGCCGTCAAAACGCTCCTCTTCGGTGTTGAGCACCAGGAAATGGCAGCCCTTGTAGTCGAAAGCGTAGTAGGTGCGGCCGAAATCCTCCCTCCAGAAACCGTAGCATTCGGTATTGGCGATGTCGTGGTTGCCGGGGGTCAGATACTGCGGCGCATCCAGCCGCCGGGCATGTTCGAGGTATTCGGCCCATTCGGCCTCCCATTGCGCGCGTTCCTGCATGTGGCCAGGGATATGATCGCCGACCGTGATCACAAAATCGGGTTCGAGCAGGTTAATGGCCTCTACAGCCCGGTCGAAAACCGGCCATTGCCCCTCTCCCCCGCTCGTCTTGTCTCCCAGAATCACAAAACTGAATTTCTCACCATCCGAAGCCGGCCATTGCCCTTCGAGAAGGGGATATTGCTGAGGCCTTGGAGACTGTTGAGGGAACGCAGCACTCGCCACAAACAAGACGCCCAACACAATCACGGTAATACGGCGTGCGGAAAATAACGGCATGCCTCTTCTCCTGTTTTTGGGGACACAATACTTAATTCTCTGTATGCGGGCAAGGAATAGAGACGGGAATAGCCGTACACCCCAGGGCAATTAAGTATTGTGTCCCCGAAATTCTGCTACGCGCCCTTCCGGGCGAAATACTCGTTCAGCCGGGCATGGATCGCGTGATTCTTGCGGTAGACTTCGCGGAATTCTTGAAACAGCCGGTCATACGTGGGGCTCGTATCGCGCCGGGGCTCATAGGTCCGCCGGAATCTGACCAGTTCGTGTACGTTCTCAAGCCGGCACGCGCCAAGCCCAGCCGCCCCGATAAACGCCGCGCCGCGAACATTGGCCTGGATAGGTTCCGCGAGCTGGCGAATAGGCCGTCCGAGCACGTCGGCGAAGATCTGGCACCAGAGCTCCGAATTCGCGCCCCCGCCCACGATATGGATCGCCTCCGTTTTTCGGCCCAGATTCTTCTCGAAGGGCCCCAACATCCACCGCGTGTTCAGCGCGATGCCTTCGAGAACAGACCGGACGATATCCCCCCGGCTGTGGTCCAGCGACAAGTTGTGAAAACCCGCGCGGACGGACCGGTTCTCGACCGGACACCGCTCGCCGTAGATCCAAGGCGTGTAGAGCAGGCCCTTGCTGCCCGGCGGCGAGGTTTCGGCCAAGGCGCACATGCGGTCGTACGCGTCGGCCGGCGCGGGACCGTTTGCCAGGGCGTCGTTGCCGAAAAAGAAGGTGTCGCGCAAATACGCGAGATTGCCGCCCGCCGTCGCCTGCAGCGCGATGAGGAGGTAGCGGGCAGGAACCGCGCACGGTACGGACGCCAGCGACGCAAGAATGTCGGTCTTTTTGAATGGCACATGAGCGGCCAGCCACGACGACGTGCCCACGTAAAGATGCGCCTGGTAATCGCGTACGGCCCCCGCCCCTACGGCGGCGGCACTGGTGTCAATCGCGCCGGCAACCACCTGGGTGTGCCCGCCAAGGCCAACGGCGTCCGCGAATTCAGCAGCTACCGGACCAAGGACCTCCGTACAGGGCACGATGTCGGGGAACCTCTCCGGCCCGATCCCGCTGTCTCTGACCAGGCCTGCATGGTACCGGATATTGGAGGGGTCCCGGTTGTCGGTGACCCACGACGTGAGAACCGAATCGAAAGTTGTCACGTAACGCCCGGTCAGCCGCAGATTCAGGTAGTCGAGGGCGCTCAGGAACTTGTGGGTCTTCGCATACACGGCAGGGCACGCGTGTTTGACGAAGAGCATGTGGGCCGCCGGGTCCTTTCCCGACATCGCGGGCGCGCCGCCTGTGAGGCGCACCCAGCGGATCAGCTTGAGCGCGCCGTATCCGGCAATGCGGATGAATCCTCCGGTCAGTTTATCGAGATAGCGCGCCCCGCGCGAGTCCATCCACAAGATGGCGTTCATCAGGGGCTTGCCCTGCGCGTCTACCGCCACCGTACACTCGCCCTGCGTACTGCAACAGATGGCGAGAATCGCGGACGGAGAAACTACGCCCCGCTGTACGAGCGCGCGCGAGGTGTGGACCAGCGCCTGCCACCAATCCTCGGGATTCTGCTCGGCGCCGCCGTCTGGAAGCAGGAAAACAGGCACTGCCTGGAACTCCCAGGCAAGGACCTTTCCCGTCATGTCGACGAGGGCAGCTTTACAGCCGGAAGTCCCCAAGTCTATGGCCAGAATACACTCTTTGGCCGCCATGAATCTCCCCTGTGGCCCAGACAGCGCGTCCCCCTCGAGGCGCGGCATGCAACCGTATGAGCAACGTTCACATTGACTGACGCAGTTTCTCTTTCCGCGCGATCTCGGCGTCCTGCCTGCTTTTCGTGAACTGGAAAAGGGCTTGCGGAAGCCCGTCCGGCAGGGCATGTATCTGCATTCCCGTCGCCAGCGCGCGATAATAAATCCTGGCGGTCTTCTCGAGCACTTCAGCAAAATAGAGCGCACGCTCCAGGTCCGGCCCGATGCATAAGGCCCCGTGGTTCTGAAGCAGGTAACAATGGCACCGGTTGGATAGCTTGCCCACCACGTTCCGCAGAAGCTCGGGGCTGCCCGAAAGTCCGTAGGGACAAACCGCAATCTCGGGGCCGATAGCCACGGCAACTTCGTCAAAAAGGAGCGGAATGGACTCGTTCAATACGGCGAAGATGCTGGCATAGGGCTGGTGGGTATGAATAACCGCGCTGACGTCGGGGCGTTCCCTGTAAACCGCCAGATGCATGCCCGTCTCCACGGAAGGGTCTAACGCGCCTTCGATGCGGCGCTGCTCAAAGTCGACGATGCAGATGTCGGCGGCGGTCATCTCACCGTAGTTCCTGCCCGACGGGGTCACGGCGACGGCATCTTCGCCGTCGATCAGAACCGACACGTTGCCGCCGCTGCCGTGCTTTGTGCCGAAGTATCCGTCCCGCCACAGCTGTTGGCTGGCGTCCAGAACGCGTTCTTTATATGGCGCATATGTACTCACCCGATTCCTCCCGTCACGCAACCGGTTCGCAGCTTTCTAGAACCCGCGCGAAGCCCTGGACCGCCTGGTCGATTACCTCGTCCGTATCGGCCATGCTGGTGTAAAGACGGCTTCCAGCAAGGGTGATAATGCCCTCGGCGGTGTACGCCGCCCCGATCTGCTTGGCGATTTCCTTGCGCTGCAGAATCTTGAACAACCCCTGCGGATCAGAGATATCCACCAACAGCACCCCGTGGGTATTGAGATGCACGATCGAACCGTAATTGTAAACAAAGAACGGCGCGCCGAGCGAAGCGATGACATCCTCGAGTTTCTGGCAAAGGCGGTCGCCGGCGCGGGCCGCCAGCGCGGACGCCCCCGTGCGTTCCATCTCGAGAAGAGCGTGGTACCCCGCCGCACAACTCAACGGATTGGCGGAAAGTGTGCCGCCCACAAGGGTCCGCTGCTGTTCCGAACCGATACCCGAGGCAAACGTCGACATTACATCCTTACGCCCGCCGACGCCGCCGGCGCCGGGATAGCCGCCCGCCACGCATTTCCCGAAAACGGTGAGGTCGGGCTTCACGCCAAAGTACCCCTGTGCGCCGCCAAGGCCCAACCGGAACCCGGTAACGACTTCATCGAAAATGAGCAGCGCGCCATACGCATCGCAGAGCCCGTGCACCCGCTGGTTGAAGTCCCGAGACAGCGGCCGGCTGCCGCTCTCAGGGCCTACGGGCTCGATGAGTACCGCCGCGGTGCCGCCATCGTTCTTGTTCTTCTCCAACAGCGCCGCGAGACCGTTCTCACCGTCAAGATCGTTGGGGAAAAACTCCTGGGTATGCTTGAGGCATTCTTCCGGAATCCCGGAAGCCTCGAAGGGCCCCGTGCCCGGGATGCGCGTCCCGAACACCAACTGGTCGCTCCAGCCGTGATACGCCCCGCCCATCTTGATGACCTTCTTCTTGCCCGTGAAGTTGCGCGCGGCGCGAATCGCGGCCATGCACCCCTCGGACCCGCTGGCAAGCATCCGGAACATCTCGACCGACGGCATGTGCCGGTTGATGAGTCTGGCCAGCTCAAGTTCGTACTGATGGAAGAGGCCCGTGACGGGTCCCGACTCACGCAGAACCCCAATGACCGCGTCGCGCACAGGCGCATAGTTGCTCCCGAGCACCGTGGGTCCGCCCGCCTGGAGAAAATCAATGTACCGGTTGCCGTCGACGTCCCAGAGATAAGCGCCCTCGGCCTTCCGGATGCTCAAGGGAAAGGGATAATTGAACGCAAGATTGTGCTGGACCCCCCCGGGGATCAGTCCGGCAGCCTCCGCCGTGGCCGCCTTCGATTTCGGGCACCGGGCATCGAAATACGCCAGATACTCCGCCATCCTGGCCGCATTTACGGTATACGCCGGCGCATCGATCAGGCGCCGGGCCTTTTCCACCAGCACATCTGCGTCGGGCCAATGCGAAATCACCTCATTACGTTCCGCCATCAATCCATCCCCTTTCAGTGCCATCCTCCGAAACCGGCCTCAGTATCGCAGAAGAGCATTGCATTCTTCACGTTGCACTACGAACAGCGTGACATCGATGAGGAATTTCCATCGCAGAGCCGCACTGGCCTCACCAAGCGCGCCGCCCACACGCCGTCCCTTCCGTCCGCCCTGCGTCCTTCAGTTCCCCCAAGCGCGCTGCCCACACGCCGTCCCTTCCGTCCCTTGTGTCCCTTTTGTCCCTTTTGTCGTTTGCTCGACAGGCCACAGTCCGCCGAACACTCTATACCTCCCCGTATTGCAGCGCCAACGGCGCGAAACATACCAGCCTGGCCTGAAGGGCCAGGAACGTAATGCCAAGCAAAAAGAGCGCTGAAGGCGCGAAACAAACTCGAGTTTCAGACATTGGCCATAAGTCCTTTCATAAAAATGATTTATAGCATAGAACCCTACTTTTTCGCCAAGCAATTCACCTTCGTTTCGCAGAGTCGCCTCCGCAGAGGTTTCCCGCCCACTCGGACGCCGAACTCCACACCCCTTGACATCTGATTATATTTTCAGTATATTGCCCACGGTGCGGGAATCCTGGGAGGGTGCTGGGATGAAGATGACGGAGTTGCTCCGGTACGACATTCCGCCGGAGGTGATTCAACTGTGGCAGGCGCGGGAGAGCGAATGCCTGCTGCCGGTGCAAGAACTCGCGATCAAACGCCATAACCTGTTTGGAACCCCCAATTTGCTGATCCAGGCGCCGACGAGTTCGGGTAAGACCTTCGTGGGCGAGATGGCCGCTATTCAAACCGCCTTACGCCGCAAGAAGGTGGTTTATCTCGTGCCATTGAAGGCGTTAGCGGAAGAGAAATACCTCGATTTCGACGAGAAGTACACGCCCTACGGCCTCAAGGTAATCATCTCGACGCGCGACCACCGCCATTTTGACGCCCAGTTGGAGTCGGGAGATTTCTCCATCGCGATCGTGGTCTACGAGAAGCTCAGCCAGGTTCTGGTACGGCGGCCGGAGCGTTTCACGGAAGTCGAGTTGGTGATAGCCGACGAATTGGAGCTGCTGTCCGACCCCGACCGCGGGGCCAACGTGGAACTACTCTTGACCCAGATCCTGCAAAGCGGCTGCCGGGTGATCGGCATGTCGGCGGTTCTGGGCGAGGCGGATAAACTCGCGGCCTGGATGAAGGCCGAGTTGGTGCAATATGACCGGCGGCCGGTCGAGCTGAGGTACGGGGTGCTTCATGAGGGCCTGTTCCGATACCGGACTTACAATGAGTTCTCGGAAGGCCAGGAACGGCTCATCGACACGGACCTCGAATGCTCCGCGTGGGAAACCCTGATGGAGAACGTTGGAGCCTTTGTGACGCAGGAAGAGCCCTGTCTCATCTTCGTCAAAGCGAAACACGAATCGCGCCGCGGAGCAGAACTGCTCGCGCAACACCTGTCGCTGCCAGCCGCGGAACAGGCCATTGAGCGACTGCAAGACCTCGAGAACACCCATTCGCGCAATAAACTGCTCGAAACGTTGGCGAACGGCGTCGCGTTTCACAACGCCGACTTGTCTCCTGAGGAGCGGCGTATCGTGGAAGACGGATTCCGCCAGGGCGAGATCAAGGCGATGGTATCGACCAGCACGCTGGCGATTGGCATGAACCTGCCGGCCCAGAACGTCTTTATGACCTCGGAGAAATGGCAATACGACAACCGGTTCAGCATGCCTTGGAAAACGCCGATTCTGCGGGGCGAATACGAGAACATGGGCGGCCGCGCCGGGCGCTACGGCTCGGGCAAGGCGTTCGGGCGCTCGATCCTCATCGCCCCCACCCCCTTCGACCATGAAACCCTGTGGCGGCGGTATGTGGAAGGCGCTCGAGAAAGCATTACGCCGCAACTCGCCGCGACCCCCCTGGAAGATCACGCGTTGCGACTGGTGGCTTCGCGCACTTGCACCAGCGGGGAGACCCTGCGGCTCTTTTTCGAGAGCACCCTGACCGGTCAGTGGTTATGGAGCACGGCCCTGACCCTCGAGGAAGTGGATTTCCGGGTCCGAGCCGCACTAAACAGGGCCGTCGACGCGGGAATGTTGACCCGGGTGGGCGACCACGGGCTCGAGGCCACTCCCTTCGGGCACGCGGTAACGGCCAAGGGCGTCACCATTGCCACAGGCCTGCAACTGGCGGCGTGGATTCACGAATCGGAAACGCGCCATTGGAGCGCGACCGATCTCCTGCTGGCCATGGCGCTGACCCCCGACGCGCGCGGCCCCTACCTCTCTCTCACGACCCGGGAATATGACCACTCCGACTATCCGGGACGTCTCAAACGCCTTACCATGGACGAAGACCTCTCGGCCAACGTACCGTTGAACCGTCTCCGCAACTGCGACCTCATGCCCTTTTTCGAGGAAGTGCGCGCCATCAAGTCAGCCCTGGTGATGCTTGACTGGATGGACCAGGCCGGCTTGTATGACATCGAAGAAAAATTCCGAGTGTTCGCAGGCCAAATCTTCGCAACGGCGGAGCAACTCGGCTGGCTGATCGACGCTACCGCCACGATCGCCGCGGCCTTTGGCGCTCAAGAGCGCTTTATCGAACGGCTGCTGCTCTACGCGGAACGCGTGCAATGGGGCGTGCGCGAAAACCTCCTGCCCCTTGTGCGCCTCCGCCTGAAAGGCGTCGACCGCAATATCCTCCTGGCATTGGAGGCGCACCGTCTTGATACGCCCGAGAAGCTCTCCGAGGCATCGGAGCCTCACATAGCGCGATGGGTGGGTAAAGCGAACGCAAAAATCATCAAGACATGGGCGAAACAAGAGATGCAACATACTCCGCCCTCCACTCCCGCCGCGCCAGCACCCGTGCTCATAGTCGACGAACGCCATCCCGGCCAAGTCGTGGTCGATGGACAAATCGTGCGCCTCCAAGACAAACAGTACCGGCTGCTGAGGGTCTTGGCCGAAGCCCCAAGCGAATGCGTGCCCTACGACCGCATCTACGAGGCGGTTTGGGGAGATGTTGTGGTGGAACCCAATCAAATGCATTTTCAGAAACGAAAGGTCCTTGACCGCGTTAAACGCGTAGCTCCCGCCCGCGGCAACATCATCCGAACGATTCCCAAACGCGGGTTCGTCCTGGAACTCTCCCCGGACGAAGTACGCCTGAGCGAAAGCGTTTCCGCGCAGAGTGCCGCCTGAACGTACAAGACCAAACAAGAACAACCCGAGCAGGGAAACCACCCCTGGCAAATTCAATAAATTCAATTACGCCGAAACCGAGGCCTTGTCTGCAAAGAGATCATTCTTGTGGTATAATTTTGATGCAAGAATACGGTGCTATTTGTAGGTTGCAATGCCCCAATTGAAGTATAGGAACCACCTCATAGCGGCGAAGTTACCCGATATGCGGTGTGTGAAACGCGCGGAAAAGCTGCCAGAAACCGCTAAAGAGTTATTTGACAGCGAGTTGCGAAAAACAATGAAACTTGGCACCGACTTTGCATATCTAATATGTGGAACAAGTTGAAGCATTCATAGCCACAAGGTCTCCCCCTCGGCCTACTGTGGCGTATGACCCGGTCTGAAGTCCCCCAACTTCAGGCCCTTCCCTCCCCCGGGACCGGGCGTCCTCCCCAGCGTCCGGTCCCGGAAGCCCCCTTTCCAAACCGCTTCCAGACTTGCAGAGAATGCCGGACATCGCTATAGTCTCACCCAGACCGCATACGAGTACAGCTTCCCAGGAATATCAGCGTTCAGATGTCTGTTACGATTCTTCAGGGTAAGCGCTTTATAACGAACCAGTTGCAGGGAGTAGGGCAGATGCAAGGGAGAGTCTCTCGGCGGCGTTTTCTCACAACCGGGGCGATGATGGCGGCAGGCGGCATGTTCTCGTGCAGTAAGGAAGCACCCCTCCCAGCCGGCGCACCTCCACAAGCCAAGCCAGAAGAAACAGCCGCAGCCTTAAAGCCGGCGCCGCAGCCAAAGGGCCGGGTTATCATTCTTGGATTCGATGGCGCCGAGCCGACCCTGGTCGAATCCATGTTGGATGCCGGACGCCTGCCCAACCTCAAGAAGCTGCGGGAGACAGGCGCCTTTATGCGGCTGCGGTCCACGATTCCCCCTCAGTCTCCGGCGGCATGGAATTCCTTCACGACCTGCAAAAACCCCGGCGGACATGGGATTTACGACTTCATCCGGCGCAACCCGGCCACGCAGTTGCCCGACATCGGCACATCCAAGTTGCTCCACCCCACCAAGCGGCACGACGGGACGGTCGCGGACCGGGCAAAGGCCATCGGTTTTCGCAAAGGCGACCCATTCTGGGTGGTAGCGGACCGCGCAGGGATCCGCTGTAAACTGTTTAATGTGCCATACGCTTTTCCGGCCGACTCCTTGGAGCACGGCAAGATGCTCTGCGGCCTGGATGTGCCGGAAATACGGGGCTCTCAGAACTCATTCTCCGCATTCTCCGATGCCTATACCCCCGAACAGCTCGAGGAAAACATCTCGGGGGGTGCGCGATACGCCCTCGAGTTCGTGGACGGCAAGGCTGCCGTCGCCGTTCGGGGCGCGCGGATCCCCAAAGCGTCTCAAAGGGAGCGCTCGGAGGATACGGAACTCCCGTTCGAGTTCACCGTGGACCGGAGCGCGCGCACCCTGACCGTTTCTGCCCAAGCCAACACCGTTACCCTCGGAGAAGGGGCTTGGTCGGAATGGCTCGAGTGGACCTTCGAGCCCGCGCAGGGGTTTGAAGTCAAGGCGATAAGCCGGTTCTATCTGATGGAAGCGGGCGAACGGGTACGTCTGTACATGTCGGCTTTTCAGTTTCATCCCGACGCGCCGTACGCACCCATGAGTTGCCCCGAAGGCTATATGCACGAGCTCAGAGAACGCTACGGGCTGTTCAAGACCTTGGGCTGGGCGCACGAGACCCATGCTCTGCGCGAGGATGAACTGACCGAAAAGGGGTTCTTGGAAGACTCCATGCGGACCATGGAATGGCGGGCCATGTTGACCCTCGACGAACTCGAGCGCGACGACTTCGATGTGCTGATCTCCGCGTGGACCGCCACCGACCGCATCGGCCACATGTTCTGGCGGTACCGGGACCCGGAACACCCCATGTACGACGCTGAAGGGGCGAAGCTCTACGGCCAAGCCCTCGAACAGTCCTACGAGAAAATGGACGAAATCGTGGGCAAGGTCATGCCGAAAATCCAGGAAAACGACCTGTTTATCGTGATGTCGGACCACGGATTCGAGACGTTTCGCAAAGGATTCAACATCAACACGTGGCTGGTGCGTAACGGGTATGCCGCGGTGGAAGGCCAGGACGCTCCTGAGACGGCGGTGGGCGAAAAGGGATTCCTGATGGACTTCGACTGGACGCGAACACGGGCGTATGCCATCGGGTTGAGTTCGATGTACCTGAACATTCAGGGACGTGAACGCAACGGGATCGTCCCGCCAGAGCAAGCCGATGCGCTTATCCAGGAGTTGCGTGAAAAACTGCTTGCGGTCACCGATCCCGATACCGGCGAGAAGGTGTTCGAAGAATTGTATTCCCGGGACGTGTATAGCGGCGTGGCCGTCCATGACGCCCCTGACATTTCTCTGGGGTACGCGCGCGGTTATCAGAACACGAAAAGCGCCGCAAAAGGCGCCATTCCGAAAGAACTCCTGATACCGAACCTCGACAAATGGAGCGGCGACCACGTGGCGTCCAACTTCTCGCGCATCCCCGGCATGCTGTTTGTCAACAGGCCCCTGGCAGCCGAAGAACCCGATATCCGCGACCTGGGCGTGACGACGCTGGCTTACGTTGACGTGAAGCCCCCGGAAGATTTCGAAGGACGCAACCTGGTCTAACCCGGACCATTCCACGCTGGGGCCGCCGCATGCTGTTGCTTGCAGCGGAACAGTGCGTCATGTCAGGCGAATCTGGCCACGCGCGCATGCAGTTCTTCGGTGCGCGCCAGCAGCTTGATGAGCGCTTGGGCCCTGTCGGGTTGTCCCTGTTCCTTCGCGGCCGCCATCGCGGCGCTGAGGGCGTCCGCGAGACTGCGAAGTTGCCGACCCATTTGCTCCGCCATTTGACGCTCGGTGGGAACCCGCGTGTTCAAGATCACGTGAGGCGACAGCCGCAAACCGGCGTCGGCGAACACTGCCTCGGGAATTCCTTGTGCCGCAAGCTTGAGCGGCTCGACGACTTCAAACAACTCGTGGTGCCGCAGAAAGTCAAGCAGCTCGGCGTTGGAGAACTCGCCCAGCTCTTCCTCGCGCCGCAGGTGTTCGACCAGGGTATCGAAAGGAACAAGCGGATTCATGGCCTGCTTCAGGAGACTCAGCGTACGCTGTTCGATGGCTTCGAGGTTCATGGAACGGACTCGCGTTTCAAAGATGCCGGGAAGCGCCCGCTATTCTTCCAGCAGGTCGGTATCGTGTGCCTTCCAGGTATCCGTGTCAATTCTGATGGTCTTTATTTCATGCGGAGCAAAGTGGCTCGTCACGCTTTTGCCCCACTGAGGAAACGTGATTTGGACATCGCCCGCCGTACCGTCGGTCTCGTAACCGCGAATGACCAAATCTTCTCCGGTTTCACTGGGCTTCATCACGGAAAGAATAACATTTTCGGCGGTGGTTTCCATAAAGGCCGCCGTGGGAGGAAGAGTTCCGGGATGAGCGGATTCCCCATGGACGATCGGCAGTTCGTTCAGCGCCCAGGCTTTCCGCGGCACACGGGCAGCTTGATAGGTCCCCGAGTGAGGGACGAGGCGGAAATGCATGCGGCGCCAGCCCTGATCCATGATTGGCCACGGGTAGGAAGCATCCACACGGCCGTTGTCATGATGGGCGTAGGCGGGGCTGCGCAACAGCGTCTGCCGCAAAACGCCTTCGCGCGCATCGAAACCGTACTGGGCGTCATTAAGGAGAGCCAAACCGTATGGCGAGCCGCCGATGGTCCCGGTGAGATCGAGCCACTTCTGGCAGGGCACTTCCTCGCCCCGGGCCGCACGCTCTTGCACGCCGTACGCGGTATCGCAGGTAACCTCGCCTCCCTCGATCCGCGTTTCGTAGGCGAGTTTCAGCATGGTGTAGCGTTCCTGCCAGTTAATCCGAAACCGGCAGTCGATGGTGTCGGTGAACCGGTGAAGGGTCACGTACGTTTCAGCGCACGAGCGGCCATAAGATGACGAGACCAGCACGGTTGCCCGCACATCACCCGCCTCCAGCAGCGTAAGGACCGCATTGCCAAAACGGCCGGCCTCGACGCGGAACTCGTCATACCCGTGGCTCCAGGTGTCGGACGAATCGACCATTGCCGCCAGCACATTGCCCTTATCGAGCACCTCCACGCCATTCTTCTTGTCAGACAATCGCGAGATATGACCGCCATAGGGGTCAAACTCGATGCGCCACCAGCCGTTCTCGAGAAAATCGCGGCCGGCTTCGAGCATACCGGAGACTCTGGTTCCCTTCGCGCCGGAACGGAGATGATAGCAGCGGTATCCGAAAGACGGCAGCTCGGCGGTGAATGCATAATTCACGTGACCTATCCGCTCGCCCCGCACCACCTGCATGGGCACTGTTTTTCCGCGGTCATCGGCAAGGTGAAGCGGCTGTTTCAGAGCCCGCGAGGTGCTCTGGGGAGCAACCAGCGTCTCCGTGACGGGCCAAGGCAGCGGATTAAACGCGACGATCGTATTGCCTTCCGGGGAGGTGTCGATCTCACGCGCTATCACCTGCAGGGCCTGGTTCGCGGCATCGGTTGCAGCAGCCCGCGCGGCGCCTTGCTGGTCGCGCGCGTCTTCGTATGATGATTCGAGGCAGGTCCCGGCGAGAATGTCGTGAAACTGGTTGTAAAGCAGGTACTGCCACGCTTGGACCAGCCGGTCTTTCGGAAAGGGGCGGTCGAGGAGCAGCCATGCCAGCGTCGCGAACCGTTCCGCGGTCATCAGTTCGTGTTCCGTGCGGCGGTTCATGAGCTTCACGCCCGAATGGGCGCTGTAACAGCCCCGGGCATGAAACTGAAGGTCCGTGGCGATGACGGGGAGCCGTGACGCGTCGGTCGTGGCCAGAAATCCCTCAAAGTAACCGATAAGAGTGGAAAACTCGGCGTTGGGCAGGTCGCTTCGCCGCTGAGCCTCCTGGATCTGCTGGATGGCTTTTTTCGTGGGCCCTCCCCCATGGTTCCCCACGCCGTAAAAGGCGATGATGTGACATTGTCCGGGATTGAGATGCGGGTTTTGTGCGATGCGGCCGATCCGTTCCAGGGTCTCAGAATCGGCGTTGTAGGTTTCCTGCAGGTTACAGGCCAATATCCGGGAGCCGTCTTTGGCTTCCCACCAGAAAGTGGTGCCTTGGGGATAATCCCTCTCGCGGATTGCGTCGGGGCGCATGTAGACGTAGTAGTCGATACCCATCTTCTTGTAGATTTGCGGCAGCGTGCCCGCGTGCCCGAAGCTGTCGGGATTGAAACCCACGCGCGCCCGTATGCCGAATTCGCGCTGCAGAAAACCTTGCGAATACAGACCGTGGCGTACGAAGGACTCGCCCTCAGGCAGGTTACAATCGGGCTCGACCCACCAGCCGCCTGCGACTTCCCATCGCCCTTCCTTCACGCGTTGGCGAATCTCCTCAAACATTTCGGGGTCGCACTCCTTCACCCACGCGTAGAAACAGGCGCTGCTCGCAGTGAACCGGAATTCGGGCGTCTCATTCATACGGTCGAGAGCGCTGCGAAACGTCGCCCGGACTTCCTCGTATCCTTCGGTCCAGCGCCACAACCAGGTGGGGTCGATATGCCCGTGGCCTATCATGTGAACGGTTTTCTTAGGTGATTTGCCTGCCATGGAATCTCCCATTCTGCCCGGAACGCGGCACTAGATGCCTTTCTCCAGGAATTTCTTGCGCTGTTCCTCGATGAACCCTCCGCCGCTGACGTGCACGCTGCGGAAAATCGTAGGATTGATGCCCCGAGCCTGCAGACGCTCGACGGCTTCCGCATGCACGGCCCAGAGACAGTAGGCGCCAGCCATGCCGCTCATGGGACACATCTTTTCGCCGTCCTTGACCTCCACGGCCGCGTCGCCGAACGGGGCGCAGTTATCGAGTGCGACATCGACCACATCAAACAGTTTCTTGCCCGAAGGATGGGCTGCATCGCATCCGCGCATCTGGGCGGAGGACGAGATGCCGATAGTCGTGATGCCCCGTTCGCGGCACTGCAGCGCGGTTTCGATGACGTTGGGGGTGCGGCCCGAGTTGGAATTGATGATAAGCACGTCGCCGGATTTAAGGAGACTGGTGTCGAGCGCCAGCGCCACCGTGCGCGCTTCCAAAGCGGCCAGTTCCGCCTTGGTACGTTCCACTTTCCGGTGGTGAAGAGGGTTCTCGAGGTTCAGCGCATAGGAGAAGGGCGCGATTGTCATGAGCCCTCCGGCGCGGTTGAAAGCCTCGTGCTTCAGCATGTGCCCGGTATCCATGACACACAAAGCGCCGCCCCCGGCAAGACTTGAGGCAATCGCCTCCGCTGCGTTTTCTATGGCAGCTCGTTGTGTGGAGCGGATCTCTTCAAAGACGCTGCCCGCCGCGGCAAAGAAATCATCCAGGTATCCCATCAAGAAACTCCCTGTCTTTGTTTTTCAATCACCTTGAGTATCCCTTCCCCCGGTTCCGTCACCACGGGGAAGAGCTTGAATTCGATTCCGCTTCGGCGAAGAACCCGCCTGAGCGGTGTCAGTATGAGCGCGCCCCCGTTGAACACGCCGCCTGTTAATACGACAGGCACTGGCCTCTCGGTTATTCCCGCGCGCCTGACCGTAGCGACGATGGTATGACCTAAGGCGTGCCCCGCGCCGCGGCAAACGGCCCTGGCAACCGAATCGCCCGCGCGCGCCGTTTCAAATACTACAGGCACGCATGAGGCGACCTTCGGCCCGGACACATGCCCTCCCGGGTCGCGAAACTTGTAGATCTCCAGGATGTGGCCGATCCCATAGAATGCGCACAGGGCCCGGGTAAGGGCCGTTTCCGGCCCCCGGCCGTCGTTCTCGCGCATGGCGGCCGCAATGGCCTCGCGGCCGATCCAGTAGCCGCTGCCTTCGTCGCCGAACTGGGGCCCGAAGCCGCCGCACCCGGCGCCCAGCCCCTCTTCGTTGAGGGCCACGCATCCCGCTCCCGTGCCGGCCACCATGCTGACGCCTGAGGAGAGGTCGTGACACGCCAAGGCGATTGCCGCCTCCGACGTGAAGACAAACTCGACAGCGCCAAGGACCTCGCGAACAAGCTTCGTTACCAGTTCCTGCACCATGGGGGCCGCCAGACCCACAACCGTGACGCGACCGCACGCATCATCGGCGGTTTCCCTGATGTTCCGGAGC